>Ga0213865_10001716_pt1 | contig 14132 bp, 27 predicted proteins | sample PICome_6_FD_160100 | JGI IMG/M metagenome (GOLD analysis project Ga0213865, IMG submission 160100) | Coastal seawater microbial communities near Pivers Island, North Carolina, United States - PICO282 | ecosystem: Environmental > Aquatic > Marine > Coastal | place: USA: North Carolina...
CCTTTTAAACTACTGTTAAGATTGCCTTTCGTTTTTAAGTTGCTTTTAGCTTCACGAATAACATTGTCTTTGAAGTCGTCTAATAGTTCTTGTATGTTGTTAAATTGTGCCATTAGCAAATAGTCATTCCGTTTGGTATTAATATGTCTGTTGTCATAGTCCAACCAGCTAACTTGTTTTCGAATCTGTCAACAAAAGGTTCACAAGTAGGATTGCCGTCTATTTGGAATTTGTCAGTCCATAAGTCACCACGTAGTAAAAGTTCGTAGCATCGTGTCAATACTTGTAGCTGCGTATTCAATACATATAGTTCGTTGTCATTGCCGTCAAATTTATTTTCTTCTTCGTCTTTTGTTATGTCTACAATATCCATTGCAAGTATTGAAATATTATACCTTACTACGTTGCCTTCAAGTGAAGCCGTGTTTACAATGATATGCACCAAAGGAAAGATAGTTTGTTTGCTTAAGTCTATGTCAAACAGGTTACCTTGTGTAACTGTGTTTACTAAAACGTCTCCGTCAAAGTGTGTTTTTAGTTTGTCTATAATATCAAAATAATTCATCGCTTCATTTGTTGTTTAATTTCTCTGGCTTCGATTTCGTGTTTTTGCTTTTTGAAGGTAAGATAGGTAAGACATTTAGTAAGTCTGTAGCTTGTGACTTCATCAAACTTTGTAATGTCTCCGTCAGCCAATCCATAGATACTTCCATACCAACCCCAGTTTTTGCCAAATTGGTATCTTTCGCTAAATTGGTTGAATCCGTCATCTTCTTCAGTTCTTTCTTCAAATAAGTCTGGGTAGCTTTCAGTAATTCTATTCCTAAACTTGACAAAAAAAAACTGCTGCTTATAGCTACGTCTAAAGGTGCAAACTTCATTAGGTCTTGCATATCTTCGTTAGGTTCGTAGTCTACTATTTCGTACTTGTCTTTGTTCGTGTTTTTAATTGGTCTATACATAACGCTTAAAGCCTTGTGGTACGTCTTCCAATCTTTCATATAGTTTTCTAAATCTACATACTCACCAAAGCTTATGTCGTCAAACTTTGGAATAAAGCCAAACTCTATGTCTTTAATTTTAAACTTTCTTATCAGTTGCGGCTTTTCACTAAACACTTTTGTGAAGTGTGCTATCAATTCGTTTAAGTGCTTCATTTTAATCTTCGCTACTTCGCCTAACTTCATACCGCAAAATATCTGTATCATTTTTTGCGCTATAAATTCTTCGTCATTGCTTTTTTCTTTCATAGCAATAAATTCTTGATACCTACTTAAAGGTATTTCTGAAAGGTTAGTAGGTAGTAAAATATCTAACTTCATATAGTAATAACTTTTTTTTCGTGTTTTTGTACTTTACAGAACGTTATACGAACCGTAGTTCTTGTTCATTCCTAACGTTTCCATTTCGTGATAACGCACCGCATCGATTGCGTGATTGTAATTGTCGATAGGTTTGTTTAGTCGTTTGCCTGTTTTGTCTGTGTCCCAACAATATGAACGAAGTTCTTTTATAAGATTTGTGCTATTAGAAGTGACTAAATAGTTTTCACGTTGCATAACATCAATTCCGTAGTTAATACTGTCTCTGCCTTTCGTTACGCCTTTAATCGTAATTCCAGCAAGTTGTAGTGTTCGAATACTTTTAGGTTCTGCACTATCTGCGTATACAGGTACGTCTTTTGGTAGCTTGTTTGCTATGTCACTATTTAGCATACCTGTTTGATATACTATTTCGTTTAGTATTCGTTTTTCGTTATGCTTGTATATTTCTATGCAGCTTGTTGGATCGTTCGTATAACCAAAGTCAAGACCTATGCCTACAAGTCGTGCTTCTTTCGGTATTGTGTCAATCTGTTTCCAGTTGCTAAATACTACACCTTCTAACATACCAAGTTCGCCAAGTCCGTAGACCTTCCACCAATTACGCCAGTAAGTGCTTGTTTCTGCTTTTAAACGGTTCTTTTCTATTTGGTCTACTATTCCTTTGTCAAGTGCTTCGTTGTCTTTGTACGTTAAAATAATAAAGTCCGCTTCTTTGTCTTCTTTGATTTCTTCTACCCAAAATTCATTGGCTGGGTTAAAGTCTAAATATACTTCGTGTTTTGTTCGTATGCTTAATTCGTTGTATGCTTCAAAGTTTACATTGTTACATTCGTTCACATATAGAATATCACGTCTTGCACCTCTTAACTTGCTTGAATCGTCTGCACTAAAGAATTCTATAAAGCTGCCGTTTGCAAATTCGTATTTTAGTAGTGACTTATTATAGCGTTCATCTACAAACCTATTTGTCCACTTCATACATTTTATGAAATCACGTAAAGCACCTCTTCTTAAATGTGGTATGCTTTCAGCTACTACGCTAATTTCTAAACCACCTTTCTTTGCAGCTTTATCTATGAGTATTGGAAGTATGCCAAATGTCTTACCAGCAGATGTGCCGCCTTGAATAATTTTAATTCGTTTTTTTAACGCAAGTATTTTATTGATCGCCGTCGTTCTCTTTAACATCTGGGAAAAGTGGTTGCTCTATATTCGTTTGTTCTATCTGCTCTTTTAGTGCGTTCAGACGTTGTGTTATGCTTGGGTTATACTGTCCAACCATACCTCCTGTTATTTGATCTTCTCGTATTTCCTTGCGTATACGTGAACAGACGGTATAAAATTCTTTGTATTCTTCTTTCTTATTAAAGTAATTGCTTATTGTCAAGTCGTATTTATTCCAACAGAATATTTCGAAACCTTCCATAGTTAAAGGCACTTCTAAAGGTTCGCCTACCATATCACCGCTTCTTTGGTTTAGGTGGTATTTTATTCTTGGGTTGTTTTTTCTTTCTACTTTGTAAGCTTTGAACATATCGTACATTTGTTCTGTGCTTTCTATCTTTCTTGGTCTACCTCTTTTTGCCATTGTCTTTTTCGTTTTTTTGTAGGTTGTCTCTATAACTTGCAGAACATATTGCAAGTCTTTGGTCTGTACCGTACTCTTTTACCATAGTATCGTCAGACATACAACGTGCCATAAAATCACGTCTCTTTTCGTTTGGTTTTGGTTTAGGAATTGGCATCTTCGTAAGTTTCGTATACTTTAAACATTTTGGTATTTATTTCTCTTAAACAACTTGAACATTGTGTTGCTTGTTGGTTAGTGTCAAAGATTCTATTGTAAATTTCTAACATTCTTCTCTGTTCACTTGGGCGCATAGTTTCACGTCTTCTTATGTACCATTCATTTAACCATTCGTGTTCGTCTTCTTGTAGGCATTTAGGTTGTGTGTATCGCCAAAGTTTGTTAAGCTTTTCTTTTCGTTCTTCACACCCACAGTCGTCACCAGCTAACCATTTGACCGCAGCTTTTATGCCTACAGCTTCAGATATCTTTTCTATTGTGTCTCCTAATCCTTCAGACTTCTTTTTTGTAGTTCGTTTTTTTCTCGGTTTCTTTTCCATTTGTTTTTATTTAAGCACCACACGATAAACATTCGTCATCGTCAAGTTCTGGTTTGTTTTCTATTTCTGGATTCAAGATCAGCTTTAGTTCGTATATCTGTTGTAATGTTTCCATATCTTCGTACATATCGCCTTTAATCTTTGTCTTTAATCTTTTAATTTCTGCTTTAACATCTTTTTCGTTCATAAATGTTCGTAGTCTTCGTTTATAAAATCTTCGTAGTCTTCGCCCACATTTATTCGTATTTGGTTCTTACAATACTTTAATGTTTGAAATATGCTGCTTGTACTTATTCGTGTTTCTTCAGAAAGTTTTCTTATTGACTTGCCACTATCACGGTACAGGTTGAATAACATTTCATCGTACCAATGCCACGTCTCAACTTCGCTATCAATTTTTCTAATCAATGAAGTAAAAGCTTCTGTTTCTTCTATGTAATCGTATTCAACACCCAAATTGTAGACTTCTTCTATATTAACTTTCTTATGCTTGTTTTGTTGTTTACGGTAGTCAAAGACTAAATTGTAAAGTACGCAACGTATGTAGTATTTGTTTACTTTTCCGTTTTCTTGTAGTATGCGTTCTGGCGCACAATACTTACTAATCTTAATGTACATTTCCTGTACTATGTCTTCAGCCAAGTCGTCAACTCCTAAACTCTTTACAATTCGCAAATAGTCTTCGTGATGTTCTGCAACCTTTTTAAGCCATTTCATTGATTAGTATCTAAACAAATGTAGTGATTATTTTCTAATAGTGTATAGACGAAGTTTTTAACGAAACGTTGTGAATAAAAAAAAGCGCCCATTTCTGAACGCTTCTCCGATTTGAACACACCTAACTTAAAAAGGTAAGTCGTCTAATTGCTTTGGTAAATCTTGTGGCATATCTTGTTTAGGTGCTTCAGCTTCTTTGTAAGGTTCTGAAAACTTAATACTAAAATACTTCTTGCCGTTCTGTGATTCGTTTAACCATACTGCAACGTCTTTAGCTTTTCCGTCTATCATTGCTTTACCTTTGTAGTCTGGATGCTGCTCCGTCTTTTTGTAGTCGTTCTTAAAGATTGCACCTGTGTTGTTTTTCTGTTCCATTTACTTTATTGTTTTACTTAAAATGTATGCGCTTAACGTCTTTCGTGTGCGCCTTGCTTTCAATTCTAAAAGCTTCTTTTCTTCGTCTGTTACTCTTAATGTAATTACTTTGCTTTTTCGTGTTTTCATTCGATTAGTGTTTTGTAATATTCACGACATTCTTTTACTCTGTCGTAGATTGCTTTTACTACGTCTTTGTCATACTTTACTTCAAACGTTTTTATTCGTCTTTCTGCTGGTATGTTGTCGAAGTTGTGTTGTGCTTCAACGTGGCTTCGCAGTTCTTCGTTTTCGTCTATTAAGTGTTCTTTCCAATGCGCACGTCTTACTTCGTCTTCTACCATAAGTTCTGGCGTGTTGATCAAGCAATAACATAAATAGGCTTTGCGTTTACCTGTTAAAGCCATATAGCCTTGTAGTTGATAGTAGTAGTCTTTGTTCGGTATGTCTTCAGCAAAAAACGGAAACGTTGTAGCGTCCCAACTTGATTTGACATCTAATATTATGTCCGTGTTTACGTCTGGCGTTCCTGTCAAGTAGTCGTTTTCAAAGTGTTCTTCGTTCTTATACATAAAGCCCAAGTCTAAAACGCTTTCACATAGCTTTATGCCTTCGTCTTCTACTGCGTTGCCTTTGTCTGTGTACCTACTTGAAAACTCTTTACGTTTACCATACATTTCTTCTATTGCAAGTTCTTGTAAGTATGTCTTGCAAGTCTTACTTAACGTTTCTGTTTTACTTCGTGAATTGGTCATTATTTTACCAATAGAAGAACATCTAATCTTCAACATAACTCAAGTGCTTTAGATTGTACGTTAGTTAGTGCAAACTTTTCTATTAGTTTGTCTTTCGTAATCTTGCCTTCTTGTACTGCAATAAGTGCGTCAGCAAAACGTTTAGTGTTTAGCTTTTCTTTCTTAACTACTTTTACTTGTTCTCCAGCTGCGTCTGTGTCTTTGTCTGTTACTAAACCAAGTGCAGAAGAAAGTGCGTAACGTCTAAAGTATGTTACGCCACTACCGAAGCTTTGGTAGTCGTTCATACCTTTCAATGTTGCTTGTGGAATAAGTGTGTTACTTTCTAACGTCTCACCGCTTTCTACGTGAAAGATAATAGTGTTTAAATAGTTATCTTCTTCGTGTGTGTTAATTAGTTGTGTAAATCCTAATCCGTGTTTTTCTAATAGTGGGTTAATCTTGTCGAAGATTGTAGGCAAATCTGCATACGAATAACCGTAACCTTTTGTGCCTTTGAATATAGGCTTTACTTCTTGCTGAAAAGCTGCAAGTGCTTTAAATAAGTGTTTCATAATGTAAATATATTAAGTGTTTGTGTATACAAATATAGTGAATTATTGTATATGTTTTACTTTTTGTTTATACAATTCTATAATATCTTTTAATTCTTCACGTGTATACTTTCGTGTTTTGTGTGCTTCTTCGTGTAGGCTTATTAGTTCTTCGCCTCCTATTCGTTTTTCTATGCCTATTTGATAGTTAAGTAAGTTTCCGTGTTTGTGTTGATTACACGCCACACATTGACCGTGTACGTTTCTTTCGTCAAATGTTACTGCTTTATGTGTGCCACTACTAAAATAGTGTCCAGCATCAAACTTACCTGTAAGTAAACTATCACAACTTATGCAGTTTTTGTTTTGATCACGTCTACGAATAAACGAATTAAAATAAGTCTGTGCCTTTTTCATTAAGCTTTGCACCGTTTCAAGTTCTTCTTTTAACTTCTTCTTTTCTTTCTTCCAGTTCTTGACCTTTGCAGTTTCTACCCATACTTTAACGCATTCAGACTTAAAGCAATATTTTTGATTAAAGTGCTTGGCTTCGAATTTGTCTTTGCAGTTTTTACAACGTGGCATCGTCTTTTTGAAATATATAAACCTCCTCTACGTTGCAATCTATGTTAGTGCAGAAGTGTACGTTAATTATGCCTTCGCCTTCTAAATTAAAGTCTTCGTATTCGTGTTGTTCTTTCCATTTTAAAGGCATTGCGCATTGTGGACATTTCATATTCCTTTTTTTAAATTTTCTACTAACTTGTTAAGCTTGTCTATTTCGTGTTTATGTTCAGCTATTATAATTTGGTTACGCATATTTGCTTTACATTCTAAATAGTATTCGTCTTCAAACTGTAAAAACACGTTGTGGAAGTGTTCTATGTCGTTTGCACTTTCTTGCATTGATTCAATTAAGTCTGTTCTGTCTTCGTGTTTTTCACGTAATTCTTCTAAACTTGACTTAAACTTTATTAAGGTAGTTTTTAAGTTAATCTTGGCTTTTAGTATTTCAAGTGAATTCATCAAAATAAATTTAGTTGTTTAATTGTTGTATATCCGTTTAAGACTCTTTCCGTATTTGGGTCTATTATGTCAGCGAATTCTATTTCGCAAAACGTTCCGCAATTAGGTACTATTGGTGGTTCGTGTTTACCTTCGTTTGGCTTTAAATCTTTAAGTGCAGTTCCTTTTATACAAGTTGCTCCTATATCTTCTTCAAGTTCTGACATTCTTTCGTAATAGTCTGGAAAGTGTTTTTTAATGTGATTCCAATAACCTTTACCACCTTTTACACAACCTATACAATTATTGTTATGAAAACCAAGTTCATACATTTTAGGTAATTTGATTCCGTTAATTAGTAGAAGTTCTGCGCATTGTTGTTTTGTCATTTTTCTATCAATCAATGGGTATAATGGCTTTGCGTTTGCGTGTTGCTGACTAAATCTAATTGCTCTGTTTATTTCTTTCTTTTCAAATTCAAAACCAAATATTTGTCCGTCATAATCTACAATATCTTCTACAGAATAACGAACATTCTTTTTTAGTTCACTTGTGCAAGGCGCACCAGCAACGCCATTAATATATCTTCGTTTTTTTATTACTTCAAATTGGTCTGCAAACTTTTCACTTTGTACTTTAATAACCTTTGTACCTATCCATTTTTCACAATCTCTTATAAATCTTTCATTATCCCAATGGGCAGAATCTATAACGATATAATATAGTTCTACGTTTTCTTTTCCGTATTTTTCTACCGCAAGTTTACAAGCTACTGCACTTGTTACTCCACAACTAAACCAGCCAATTTTTTTCATTTTTCTTTTGCGTAAATTTTGTTATAAATATTCGGTGCTGGGTTGTCTTGTTCATAATACAAAAACTTTTCGACATCGAACCACATTATTAATTGTCCTATCTTTCCAGCAGACCTTGGCTTTATTTTGTTAAAGTTTATCGTTGCTTGATTGTAGCTTAAGTCTTCACGGTGTACCGTTATCATACACTTGCCAGAATTAAACCATTCAGAACCACCTTTCAAGTCATACGGTGAAGGTACACTTCTTTTACCGTTTACTTTTTCTGTAAGCTTTGGGTGTATAATGGTGTGTAAGTGTAGTTCGTTGTCTTCTGCTATTTGGTTTCGATAAGGTAGCACTACTTCTAAATATTGTGCATAGCCTCCGTATTCGTGGTATGGGTGGCTTAAGTCTTTCCAGCTATCTATACTTGCAGTTTGTAGTCCGTTTTTTTGTTTAAGTTCTACTGCATAATCGTAAAACTGAAAAGGTGTCATTTTAGCTTTTACGTCTTTCTTTGTTAGTATGTGAAAGTGTTCGAATATCCAATCTAAACTGTTTGTGATTTCTCTATCTTTAATCACATTGTTTTCTAAAGGATTGAAGCTTTTACCTGTAAGCTTGTGTATTAAGTCTGCTACTATTTCTACGTTGTTGCCTACGTCTGGAAAGTATACCAAATGCTTCCAACCGTAAAACTTACTTGTGTTCAATAAGCATTCCATAAGCACTTGTGTTTTACCACTCATAGGAAAACCTGTCCAATCTGTGCAGTTGCCTAATTGCATACTGTAGAATTCGTCTAAACCTTGCCAACCTAAATACTTACCTTTTTGATTGTAGTTATCTCTGTGTTTAAATATTTTGTCTATTATGTCTTTTGTTTCTGTTACCTTATAACCTTCTATTCCCACGGTGCTTTAAATTTATTAAGTGTTTTTAGTTCGTGTTTTGTTTGTTCTTTCTTTAACCAATTCTTGCAAGTCAAATATAATGATTTGTATTTCTTATTGTTTTTAAAGTTCTCTATGCTATCCAAACACGAATCAATAGTCTTCTTTTCGTAGTCAGCTTCTAACTTGTTAAACTCGTCTTTTGACATAGACAAATGAGCGAAGCGCCTATATATATTTTTATCATTTACATTAACACTATCACTTACACTTACACTTACAGTCGACGAAATTGAACGACCGTTAACGACCGTTGCGTTTCGTTTACGTACTTCAGCGCTTTTCTTTCCCGCTTCTTTTCGTTGAACGTGTTGCTTTTCCCATTTCTTTAGATCACGTTTTAAAGTGTGTTTAATGTTTGCAAATACTGCGTTTATTAACATACATTCACTTACAGGCGATTCGTCATTGACGTAAGCAAAAATGTGTTTTATAAGTTCCCCAGCTTTTTCGTCACTTAATGCGTCAAAGGTTTCTTTCCAATCTGCATAAGCAACAAAAGACTTTTTATTTTCTGCCATAAATTATTGTAAAAAAAAAGTGCCGCGCTTTCGGTGGGTAGGAACACTTACTAACGCAACACTTAAAAAATTTGATTGTCCTACCAACATTGCAAAGTTAATTAAATACTACAATAATTTGTTATGTATTTTGTAAAAGATTTCCAACCAAAATTAGATTGTTCTTTTTTTAAAATTAAAAAATTGTTTAATCTGTTATTTGTGTTACGTTTGCTTTGTGTACCATTACGAAAAATAAAATCTATTTTATTAAAGTAACAATTTGTAAAATCTAAATTTGTTTTTAAATAAATCGTGTTTTTTCCGTTTTCTTTTAACTCATTTAAGTACATTTTATTTTTATAATCATAAAAACAAACTTTTCTCTGTAAAAAACTCAACTCCCAACGTTCTGGAAATTCTTTTTGATTCCAACTTTTACCGTGTTCAACTTCTATAAAACACATAAACTTTTTTTCATAACCTGTCTCAGTATTATTTTTTATGTGTTTGTAACATTTTAAGTCGTAAGCAAACTTATCACTATAATTTTGATTAAACTCTATTTCAAAAGGCGTAATACTTTCAAGTATTTGCCTTATTTTTAATTCATTTTCTATATTATATCTCATAGTATATTTTCTTTAATGTGTTTAGCAACGTGATACATAAAACGCGGCATAACTGCATTTCCTATTCTTGCCCATTGTTCGTAAAAACTACCTTTAAAAATAAAACTATCTGGAAATGTACTAACCTTTTTTAATTCATCTATTGTAGGTTTTCTTTCTGTTCCGTCTTTTTCTTTAAATATTAAAGAAGCTGTTTTGGTTATTGTGTAACAAGGTTTTTTTGCTGTTATCCACGTCTTATCAAATTGACCTCTATTTTGTTCTATAATGTTTGGTAAAACATCGTTTACAGTTATTATGTTTTTATTAGGTATTGGAAAACTTGCCTGTCCGTCTTTTACTCCTATCCAAATAAGTCTTTCACGCATTTGTGGTACTTCATAGTATTTACTATTCATTAAAGTACACTTTACGTTATAACCTGTCGATTTTAACTCTTTCATAATCTGAATAAACTTACCTTTCATTTTTCCACGAACCATACCAGCAACATTTTCCATTACAAAAACTTTAGGTTGTAATTCATTTATCAATCTTATGTACTGGTACGATAAATCATTCCTGTCGTCATTTACGTTACGTTTACCTTTGGCAGCTGAAAAACCTTGACAAGGTGGTGAACCGTCAAAAATATCAAGTTCACCTTTTTTAAGTCCTGTAAATTCAAATATTTCTTCACCTGTTACTGTACTTATGTCACGTTGCCATACAGGTACATTTGGAAAATTTAATTTAAAAGTTTCTACTGCGTTACTTTCCCATTCAATCGCTAGTAGTTCTTTAAAACCTGCCATTTTATAACCTAATGACGAACCACCACAACCTGCAAAAGTTGATATTACTGTTTTCTTACCACTCATAACCACAATTTGGACATTGACATTCTGTTTTTATATTCTCATCAAAAGTAGGTTCTATAATTATTTCGTTTTTTAATTTTTTACGAATTTCTTTTTGAACCTTATTTACAGTAATAACCTCACCTCTATCTTCTATTTCTTGCATTACTTCTTCAGTAAATTCTGCCTGGTTGTTTATTAGTCTTGTATTACTACTTTCGTCTTTTGAAACTGGCATAATATCAAAGTCGTCTTGTTCTACTTTGATTTTGGCATATTTACTTTTACGGTCGCCACCTTTAGGATAATTTTGGTCTAATACCTCACCTAATTTAGCTGCGGCTTTAATTATAAACCTACCAATTTTGTTTTGTGCTTCAGTAGCCGCTTGATTAGCTTTTGCAAATTTTGCCATTGCTTCTGCTGCACTATGTAAAAGTTTTACTTCTTCTACTGTCTGTGAAATCGCAAGTTCATATTCAAACGATTCTAATTTTTGTAATTCATTCATTTTTTTTACTTTTTTATTTATATAAATTATTGTTTAACCTTCTTTTTATTATGTTTAAGTCAGCTATTGTAGTGGCTTTTCTTACGTCTTTTTCTAAATTGTAACGTTCTTTTGGTACTGGTATTTTGCCAAATATTTGTTCGTATTCTTCTGTGTCTACTTTTAGCATTACGTCTTTAGACTTTGTTAAGTCTTTATAACGTTTTATGCCGTGTATGATCGTTGCGTGATTCCTATTAAAAAACGAACCTATCTGTTGAAAGTTCATTCCGTGTTTACGCATAATAGTATACATATACATACGTTTGTTTATTAAAGGTGAATAACGTTCTTTGCTATCAAGTCCGTCTTTTTCTATCACCTGTTTAATCAAGTCTTCCATAAATCCAAGTTATAAGTGCGCAGTAAATTCTTTCTATTAGTCGCATATTTCTACTTTAATGATCAAGCCTTTCCACAAGTTAAAGGCGTTTATTGCGTCTTGTCTACTGTATGCCTTTATGTATTTAATTGCATAGCTTACTGGCGCACTTGTGTTGCTACCTTTGTAAGTCTTATAAGTTATTCTATAAGTGTTTAACATTTCTTCACGTTTTAGTAAATAGTCAAAATAAAGACTATCGTTGAAATTGTCCCAAAATTCAAGTTTAAATGGATCATTCATAATTATTTGTCTTCGTTTAAAATTCGTTCAAGTTCTGAACATATATCTTCTTTAGAATAGTATAAAATGCCTTCACATTCTAAAGTATCAATTCTTACAAAAGTTGTAGTTTCTTGATGTTCTTCGTATTGTATTTCGTCTGTAAAACTATTGAAGCTTACCGCCTCTTCTATCCAGTACGTTTCATTTTCTATGCAAACACGAAAAGAAGTATCGTGTATTCCAAATTCAACAATATCATCTTCTATGTTGTATATTTCTATTTCTCCTCTCATTATCCAAAAATTAAAAGTGTGTAATAAAACATAACTATTAAACTGCATACGCATAAAGCGCCAAGTATTGTGTCTTTCATAATCTATTTATTTAATTCGTTTTTAAGTGTTTCTAAAAATATTTCGTAATTGTGGTCTCCGTAATTGTTTTCTAAAATACCAGCTACAGAAACTGCAAAGTCTTTTACGTTTAAGTCTTCGTCAACAATGCGTATTGCCTTGTCTAAAAGTTGTTCTAATAATTTTGTTTTTGCTATCATTTTTTAAGTGTTAATTAATAATTGTGTATACAAATATAACAACTCTTACGAATTATCAACAAAAAAAGTTACGTTTTTAACAAAAAAACTTTAGAAAAGGTGTGTAAGTCTTGCTACTTGTCCGTTTTCACGGTGATGAATAAAGCCTTCTACTGCTTTTGGTGCGTGTTGGTAGCCTTTTTTATGATGCCAAGAATCTGTGCCAGAAGGTGAACGTAAGCTTTCTACGGTTACGCCTATAAAGTCTTTGCTTGTTTTGTGGTGTACGTGGTGAGTATAAACGTACCTGTGTTTAGTTTCAGACCATTCTATAGCAAATTCTTGTGCCATAAGCAAAGGTAAGTCTTGGTGCTTTGCTCCGTCACCGTGTGTAGTGCCTATTAAGTTTTGTCCGTATTTATAGCCTTTACGATGTGCTATTGAACAGTCAAAGCTTATATTTTTGCAGTTTCTGAAGTGCGTTTTTATAACGTCTGCTAAAAAAAAGCCTGTTTGATAGTCGTGGTTTGAAGGATTAAAAGTAAAATGAACGTCAGCTACTGCGATCAACTGAAGTAAAATATCAACATAAAGTTGTTTAGCTATTAGAAAATTTGAATACCATTGTCCGTCTGTATCTTGTGGCGTTCCGCTGGTAGTAGTTCTGCTTGGTGTGTCTATGTGTAGAATATCGTTTCCACCGATAAATAAAATCTTATCAATAGGAAAACCTTGCGCTTTGTTTAAAATGCCTTGTACACCTTCTTTGACACGTTTAACGGCAATTTGATTGTTGTAGTCTTCGCCTGTTTCGAAACTATCTGCAAGTTTGCCTATATGTATGTCTGCTGGATCAATTACTAATAAATAATCTTTCGTTTTTTCGGTGCGTACTAATTTCGGAAATTTAGGCGCAAATTGTTTTAAGTCTTCTACAAGCTTTTTACTTAATTCTTCTAACTTGTTTTCTGCTTCGTTTTTATGTAGTGGGTTCTTAAAGAATAAACTTGCTTGTTTAGTTTTCAACCAACCGTGTTTAACGCTTTCAATGTCTACACCAGCTTCTTCACTTGCTGCTTTCAAACCTCTATACCTAAATAGTATTTCTGCTTCGTCTGGTGTAAGTCTGTAACGTTTATTCATATAAATTTGTTAACAAGTTTTCCAGCTACATACATAAAAAAGCCTAAAATACAAACTCCTATAATTAGCCAAAAATAGTTAGGTTGTTTACTTGCTTTTGCTTTTTGCACTTCTACACGTGTTTCAAGTCTTATAGTGTCTCTGTGTATCTTGTATTCTATTCGTGTTTCTAATCTTGTTTTAGGTACAAAAACATTCTCATAGTGTACTATAGTGTCCTTACTACTAAAGTATTTTTCGTATACAATAGTGTCGTGAACAACCATAGGCACACTATCAATAGTTGCTATTCTAATCGTGTCACTTGAAATAAGCGGTTTTAAGCCTTTCTTTAGTGCCTTTTGGTAGTGATAGTTCGCTGAACAAGAAAACAACGTTAGAACGCAAATAAAACTATAAATTCGCATATTCTTCTTGTACGTTAAAACTTGGACAAGCTTTGTTTGCATATTCGTTGTGTCCGTGAATTGTCATATCTTTATTGTACTTATAAATTAATTCGTGAATAAGTTTTATAAGTGAGTCTTTCTGTGCTTGTGTTCGTGTATCTTTCGCTTTCTTCATATCTTTCGACATACCACCAACGTAGCATAGACCTATTGAACCTCTATTTTCTCCGCTACAATGAGCGCCTTGTTTGTTTATTGGTCTGCCTTCTTCTATTGTTCCGTCTATATGTATTAAGTAGTGGTAGCCTATGTCGTTAAAACCTCTTTTTAAGTGCCACCTTCTAATATCTGCA
>Ga0213865_10001718_pt1 | contig 14126 bp, 21 predicted proteins | sample PICome_6_FD_160100 | JGI IMG/M metagenome (GOLD analysis project Ga0213865, IMG submission 160100) | Coastal seawater microbial communities near Pivers Island, North Carolina, United States - PICO282 | ecosystem: Environmental > Aquatic > Marine > Coastal | place: USA: North Carolina...
GGTTTCTTTGGGCACAAAAAAAGGGAGACCTTTCGGCCTCCCTCTTTGGGTTAAGCGGATAAGGCTTCAAGGAATGCCTTGCCGGTCTTGGTTATCTTAACCTGATTGTCCCATTCCTCGGCCTCGCATACGTCGTTAATAAATCCTTCGACGATTCCCGCCATGATCTGGTTCGGCGTCTTGGTCTCAGTAGCTTCCTCGGTAACTTCCTCGGTAACTTCCTCGGTAGCATCCTCGGCCTTCGCTGGTTCGGGATTCTCCAGTGCCTCGCGGCGCTCCATCGCCTTCTTAAACTTCGAGACTAGCCCACCTAAATCCTTGGTGGCTTGCGACTTGAGATGCTTGAGCGTGTCCCATTCCTGCGGCGTGTAGTCCGATTTCGAGGAATCGATTAGCTTGCGCTCGGCGGCGGGTAATCCAGCGAACATGAAATCCTTCACCTGATCGCGCACCGGATTCCCCTTCTCGATCATGTTAGCCCGTACGCCCTCGGCATATGCGGCGTCATACGCTGTCTTGCGTGCTGCCTTCGTACTGTACTCCTTCTTAGTCGCAGCAGTCAGCAGCTTGCCGGTAGCCGCAGTGATAACAAGTGTGTCGATTACAGCAATATTTTCTAGGTTCATTTTGAACTCCAAATAAAAGTTAAACAAAGCGTCCCCGTCATGGGAACGATTACTAAGCTACAGGAACATGTTCACAGAGTCAAGCATTATTCGGTTTGGCTTAGTCTTTTATATAAATATTAGGCCATGGCCTAAACTTTTTACCCGAAAGCGCCACGCCGAATCCGGCGGCACGCTGGGAGAATTTAGGGAAATCTTTTGTGACGAGGAGGTGAGGCAGCACGCAGTTCGAGAACTGGTATCAAGGGGGCTTGCGCCCCCCGGTGGGTTATTGTGAGTGGTAGTGTTTGAGTCGTGCCTGCTTTGCGAGGGCTTTAAGCACCTTCAACTTCTCGTTGATTCCCTCGTCGCTGTAGCTTCCCGGTTCCTTCTGGTTAGCTTCTAGCTCCATAGTCAACCATGTAAGGAGTAGCTCGGTCTTGTATACAGGGTGTGCTCCTTTAAACATAGACTCTATTAGCTCTACTTCTTCTGGTAACATCTCCTGCCGTTCTATCATGTGCAAGTCTTCGATCATGTCGTACTGATGTGCTTCGTTCATTATCGTTCTCCTTAGTTGGTGGGGCCATCCTTGGCCCCGGTTGGTTTATGAAAAGTCGCGCTTACCTTGAAAGAACTCGGTCATCGCCCGGAGCGGGTAGTATCCATCGATACCTAAACAAAGTGTCGACATGTTAACTACCGGTTCGAGCTGCTCCCATGCGCTCTGCTCTTTCATCTGGGAGCGTATACCTTCCAACGTCTTCTTTTGCTTGGCACCTAAGTAACCGCAGGTGACTTCCCAAGCCTCTTCCGTACGCTGCTCATCCGTACCCTCGAACTCGTAATGCTGCTTCGTGCTCAAGGTGTTTTCTCTAATGATCCTTTTCATCATCGTGCTCCTAGTGTGGGCCATCCGTGGCCCGGTGAATTTATAGTGAGAATATTGCGTAGGTTGCGACGTACCACATTGCTACTAAGCTGAAAGCTGCTAACGTCATACCGCCCCAAAAAGTTATCTCCATCCAAATCAGTTGCCATCTGTATTTCATCTGGCGTTTCTTGCTTCGTACTGTTCTTCGTGTGTGCATTGATATGCTCCTGTGTTTAATTTGGTATCAACTCTGTTCTCCCTGTCGATGGTTATAATTTACTAAATCATTCGATCATTGTCAAGTTATTTCGACTTTGATTGAGTATATTGTAGTCTTTTGCATAGAATAAAGGGTATACCTTTTTATATAGGGATCGGGTTTGCCTACCCCCCACCCTAGGGGTATGCCCACTTGTGTGTGTTATGGTACCTACATGTATATGTAATATTATTCCACCCGAACAAATCCCAATTTCCCTCCGAATACCCCCACCCCCTTTTTTATTAAACCTTGCATAACTACACCCCACCCCCCTAAAATACAAAACACCCCCCTTGATGGTACCTACGGTATGGAACCCACAGAAATTCCTATAGAACTACCCAACAATTTCAACTATCCGGAGCTGCGTGAGATAGCAGAGACGGCTTGCCGCAATATGGAGTTGATGGAAAAACACGATGTGGAGATAAACCTGATGCCGTTTACTCCAGAACCCGCTGGGGCCGAGCCGGAGGCAAAAAATAAAGCTAAGCGTGCGGCTTCTACTACTGCATCTCTGCTTGAGGCGTACAACATATTGGAAGAGTATGGCGGATCGCTGAACGCCACCCCTGATGACATCAAGAATACGGTAATTAACAAACTTCTTCTGGAGACAGAGAACCCGGACGCACGGATTCGGCTCCAAGCACTACAGTTTTTGGGCAAAATTAACGAAATAGGGCTGTTTGCCGAGAAGAAAGAGGTGACTATCACCCACCAGAACGCCTCCGACATCAAGAATAAGCTGAAAGAACGCCTATTGGAGCTTAAACAGAACGCCGAAGGGGTCTATGAGGCAGAATCCAGCTAAAGAAACGGCAGTAGAGGAGGATTTTGAGTTCTCTGCGGAAGACATCGAGCTTCTGCTGGCTAATATCGACTCCTATACTCCTGAAGAGCAGGAAGAACTGCTTAAGACACTGGATGAGTACGAGCGTAAGCGAAAAGTAGAGGCTGCGCGGGACGACCTCATCGCGTTTTGTTGCGCTATGCAGCCGGATTACAAGGTAGGCAAGCACCACCGCATACTAGGCGACCTGTTGATGGAGATCGAGCAGGGGCGGGAGTATGAATATGACGGCAAACCAGCAGAAAACACTGGAAAAGACCGTATATGTGTGAATATGCCCCCAAGACACGGCAAATCGCAGCTTGTTTCTATCTATTTCCCCGCGTGGTTCTTGGGTAAAAACCCCGATAAGAAGGTGCTGATGGTATCTCACACTACAGACCTTGCGGTGGACTTTGGTAGGAAGGTGCGGAACCTGATTTCTACAGACGACTACAGAGAAATTTTTCCTGACACACAACTTGCCATAGACAGTAAGTCGGCAGGGCGGTGGAACACGAGTAAAGGCGGAGAGTACTTCGCTTGTGGTGTAGGTTCGGCCCTTGCGGGACGTGGTGCCCACTTACTTCTCGTGGATGACCCACATAACGAACAGGACATCATCAATGGGAACCTCGACGTATTTGATAAGGCGTATGAATGGTTCACGTTCGGTGCTCGTACGCGTCTGATGCCCGGTGGTCGAGTCGCTATCATACAGACTAGGTGGCATCTGGATGATCTGACAGGCCGCGTGACGCGGGATATGACCCAGAATGAACTGGCCGATAGCTATGAGGTGGTAGAGTTTCCGGCGATACTAGAGACAGAAGACCCCGAAAAGCCCACTAACTTCATTGAGAAACCTCTCTGGCCTGAGTTCTTTAACCTCGATGCCTTATACCGTACCAAAGCTTCCATGCCGTTATTCCAGTGGAACGCTCAGTACCAACAAACTCCCACTGCCGAAGAGGCTGCGTTAGTTAAACGTGAGTGGTGGAACGAGTGGGAGGAGGAGCAGCCCCCCACCTGTGAGTATCTGATCATGTCTCTGGACGCCGCAGCGGAAAAGCACAATCGTGCTGACTACACAGCGCTGACCGTATGGGGGGTATTTTTCAATAACGAGGAGGATCGGTACGAGCTGATACTCCTGAACAGTATCAAGCAGCGGATGGAGTTCCCAGAGCTTAAACAGCTCTCGTATGAGCAGTATTTAGAGTGGGAGCCGGACTCGTTTATTGTGGAGAAGAAGGGTAGTGGCACGCCGTTATATCAAGAACTTCGCAGAATGGGCTTGGTTGTGCAAGAATACACTCCGCACAGGGGTTCGGGCGATAAGATGGCGCGGCTTAACTCCGTTGCGGATATAATAAAGTCAGGGCTATGTTGGGTTCCACAGACGCGCTGGGCAGAAGAGGTTGTAGAGGAGATCGCGGGATTTCCCTTCATGTCCAATGATGACTTAGTGGATTCCACTGTAATGGCGCTTATGCGCTTTAGACAAGGCGGGTTTATACGGCTCCCCACAGATGAGCCGGACGAGGTGCAATACTTCAAGCAACGTAGAGGCGGGTACTACTGATGGCTATTGAGAAAGGTTTATACCAAACCCCAGAAGGTCTGGCGGTTGAAGAAGAAGCACAAATGGAAATCGAGATTGTTAACCCTGACATGGTAACAATGGACGATGGTAGCGTTGAGATTACTCTAGTACCTGAAACAGGTATGGAAGAAGCGGCTGGTGCGCCGTTTGACGCTAATCTTGCAGAATATTTAGAAGACGGACAGTTGACAGAGATCGCCTCAGAGCTTATAGATTATGTCGAGACCGACACATCTAGCCGTAAAGAGTGGGCCGATACCTTTGTTAAAGGGCTAGATGTGCTCGGTTTCAAATACGAAGAGCGTGTCGAGCCTTGGGAAGATGCCTGTGGTGTCTATTCCAATGTCCTAGCCGAAGCCGCTATCCGCTTCCAAGCTGAAGCGATGAGTGAAACTTTCCCCGCCGCTGGCCCTGTCAAGACCAAGGTACTTGGAGAGATAACCAAGGAGAAGGAAGACGCCGCCCTCCGAGTCAAGACGGACATGAACTACGAACTTACCGACGTCATGGTCGAATACCGTCCTGAACACGAAAGGTTACTCTACTCCCTTGGTCTTGCAGGGTCTGCGTTTAAAAAAGTCTACTTTGATCCCAACCTTGGCAGACAGGTTGCTATGTATATCCCTGCCGAGGACATGATTGTCCCCTATGGCGCGTCAAACATAGAGACAGCCGAGCGTGTTACCCATGTGATGCGTAAAACCAAGAACGATCTCGTTAAATTGCAGGTTGCTGGCTTCTATAGAGAAGTTGAACTAGGCGATCCTACCTCCTATCACACCGATATAGAGGAGAAAAAAGCACAGGAAGGGGGGTACACCCTCAACGACGATGACCGTTACACGCTCTTAGAAGTCCATGCAGACCTCATATTAGACGAGGTTGACCAAGAAGAAGGCCCGCTTCAGGTAGCAAAACCCTACATTGTTACGATAGAGCAGGGCACCAGCACTGTTTTGTCTATCCGCCGTAACTGGAACCCCGAAGACCCGTTGATGCTCAAGCGTCAACATTTTGTCCACTACTCTTATGTACCGGGTTTTGGCTTCTATGGTCTTGGTTTAATTCACATTATTGGTGGTTATGCTAGGGCTGGCACTTCTCTTATACGTCAACTAGTTGACGCGGGTACATTGTCGAATCTACCGGGGGGCTTGAAGTCCCGTGGGCTGCGGGTTAAGGGCGATGACACCCCCATTGGCCCCGGTGAGTTTCGTGATGTAGACGTGCCTTCTGGCAGTATAAAAGACAATTTAATGACGCTCCCCTACAAGGAGCCTAGTCAGACACTTCTTGCATTATTGAAGCAGATCACTGAAGAAGGCCGACGTTTAGGGGCGATCAGTGATATGAACATTTCTGACATGAGCGCCAACGCGCCTGTCGGAACAACCCTTGCTCTGTTGGAGCGCACTCTCAAGCCGATGGCTGCGGTCCAAGCCCGTGTCCACTACTCGATGAAACAGGAGTTCAAACTTCTGCGAGGCATCATCGCTGAGTATGCGCCCGATGAGTATATGTACATGCCTGACCGTGGAGAACCCCGTGCCCGCCGCATGGACTACGACATGGTGGAAGTAATTCCTGTCAGCGATCCCAACAACAGTACGATGGCGCAACGAGTTGTGCAGTATCAGACTGTGTTGCAGATGGCACAGGCTACCCCACAGATATACGACCTGCCCCAGTTACACCGACAGATGATCGAGGTTCTGGGCATTAAGAACGCAGATAAGCTTGTACCTACTGCGGAAGACATCAAACCGGCTGATCCAGTTAGTGAAAATATGGCAGCTCTTATTGGCAAACCTGTCAAAGCGTTCATTTACCAAGACCATGACGCGCACATTGCTACACACCAAGCATTCCTTCAAGACCCGCAGATTGCGGCGTTTATAGGCCAAAGCCCCGCTGCACAGCAGGTGGTGGCCGCACTTCAGGCGCACATAGCAGAGCACATAGGCTTCAGCTACAGACAACAGATGGCTGCAAAGCTTGGTGTAGAGCTACCGGCACCTGAAGAAGAGATGCCAGAGGAAATGGAGAAACTTCTTTCTCAGACTATGGCACAAGCTGGGCAACAACTCACACAACAGAAGCAACAAGCTGCTGCACAGCAAGCGGCGCAGCAAAAAGCCCAAGACCCTGTATTCCAGATGCAGCAGCAAGAATTGCAGCTTAAAGTCGCTGAACAACAGCGTAAAGCTCAAAAAGACCAAACTGATGCTGCATTAGATGCGGCGAGACTTAATTTAGATGCTGACAAAGCAAATAACACTGCTACTATTGAAGCTACACGTATAGCTACACAAACAGAGCAAGCTAACGCAAAACAAGACTTGGATGAGGCCAAAGCCATATTAGACCTCGCCAAAGCGCAACAAACGCCTCCTAGGAGACAGTAAATAATGGCAAAAACCGTCTTTGACGTACTTGATGACAAACTTGCTGAGTTACAGCAAAGCCAAGAAGAATTTCTTACTAGCGGGGGCGCAAAAGATTTCCCCTCCTATAGGGAATCGTGTGGGGCAATCCGAGGTCTAGCCGCCGCACGCAGAGAAGTACAAGACCTTTCGCTCAATCAGTTGGAAGACGAAGATGACTGAAGTGGCAAAGCTTACCCCGCTGGAAAAAAAGCGGCGCAAACAGATAGAAGAGAAAGAGCAGGCAGAAGTGGTGTTGGACGCGCACGTCCCTAAACCCGTGGGATACCGCGTGCTTATTGCCCTCCCTACGATAGAAGACACGTTTGAAGGTGGTATCGCTAAGGCCAGCTCAACCATTAGAGAAGAGACTATCCTGACTATGGTAGGGGTGGTAGTCGATATGGGTGACCAAGCCTATAACGACAAAGAGCGGTTTCCTTCTGGCCCGTGGTGTAAAGAGGGAGACTTTGTAATGTTCCGTGCTAACACAGGCACGCGCTTTAAAGTAGGCAACGAGGAGTACCGTTTGATGAACGATGACTCTATCGAGGCCGTTATTGACGATCCGAGTAAATTGACTCGCGCATAAGGACTAGACCATGCCAATACAACAAGTTGAGTTTGAGTTCCCTGATCCTGATAAGGAAGAGAACTTACAAGAAGTTGAGGTGCCCCAAGAAGAACCTAAAGCCGCAGAAATAGAGGTTGAAGGAGTCGAAGGGCGTAAAACTATAGAAAAACCTGCCGAGAAAGAAAAAGTTATACAGGCAGGAGAAGTAGAAATTGAGGTGGTGGATGACGTACCCCCGGAAGATCGTGGGCGTAAACCTTCTCCTCCCCCTGAAGAAGTTACCAATGAAGAGCTTGAGAACTATTCGGAGAAAGTTAAAAACCGGATCAAGCACTTTAGTAAGGGTTACCACGATGAGCGTAGGGCTAAAGAAGCCGCAGAGCGTGAGCGTGAAGCCCTTGAGCAGTACGCTAAAAATTTAATTGATGAAAATCAACAACTTAAAAGTAAGACAGATCAAAGCCATAATGCGTTAATTCAATCTGCTAGGAAGCAGGTTGAAGCTGAGTTGGATATGGCTAAGAGGCAGTACCGGCAAGCGTACGAATCAGGAGAACCTGATGCGGTACTAGAAGCGCAAACTATGTTGAATGCAGCCCAGATACGTATGGAGCGTGTTAATGGCTTAAAACCAAAAGAAACCGCAGAACAGCAAACAGCTTTACAACCCAAGCAAAATACTGTTCAATCACAACAACTTGCGCCCGAACCGCAACGTGACGTAAAGGCCGAATCTTGGAGGGATGAAAATCCGTGGTTTGGTTCTGATGACGAAATGACTGCGTTTGCGCTAGGATTGCATAACAAGTTAACAAAAGAGGGTGCAGACCCTCTATCTGATGAATACTACGAGAAGATAAATTCTCGTATGCGACAAGTATTCCCCGATCAATTCGATGATGGAATCGAAGACGAACCAGAGGTAGCACCCAAGCAAAAACCTAGCAATGTGGTGGCTCCCGCAACGCGGAGCACAGCGCCTAAGAAAATTAGGCTTACGCCGTCACAGATAGCTATTGCAAACAAACTTGGGGTTCCGTTGGAAATATACGCCAAACAGGCTGCTGAACTAGCGAGGAAACAAAATGGCTGAGAATAGACTTAAGCGAGACACGGAGACCCGTGAGAAAAATACCCGTAAGCAGGCGTGGAAAAGGCCAACAGTGTTGCCTGATCCTACTCCTCAAGATGGGTATACGTTTCACTGGGTTCGTGTAAGCACTATGGGTCAACCTGATTCCACCAATGTTTCTTCTAAATTACGTGAAGGCTGGGAGCCTGTACGTGCAGAGGATCATCCCGAAATCTTTAGCGATGCCGTTGCTGACGCACGGTTCAAAGATAACGTCATCGTAGGTGGTCTAATGTTATGTAAAGCTCCCGACGAGCTTGTCCAAGAGCGAACTGAGTATTACGACCAATTAACGGAATCTCAGATGAACTCCGTGGACAATAACCTCATGCGCGAGAATGATCCTCGTATGCCTATATTTAATGATAGGAAATCGAAGGTTACTTTCGGCAGAGGGAACTAACTTTATTTTAGGAGTGTTTTATCATGGCTTATCCAACAGTCAGTGCACCCTACGGTTTTCACCCAATTAACCGTGTAGACGGTACGCCTTATGCAGGACAGACTCGCCTTATTCCTATTGCGAGCACCTACAATACGGCTATTTTCTATGGTGATCTGGTCAAAATCGTAGCGGCAGGCACAATCGAGAAGTTTACTGGCACTACTACTGGCTCCCCTTCGGGCGTTTTTGTAGGTGTCCAGTACGTCAATGCTGAAAGTCAGTTCACACCGGCTCAGTATTACCCCGGCACTAGCGTTACTGAAGCTTATGCTATCGTAGTTGACGACCCATTGGCGGCGTTTAAAGTCGCTGTAACTGCTGCTAACAGTTCTATGTCTTCGGCGGCTCGCGCTGCTGTAGGCTCAAACATGTCTGTTCTGGCAGGTACGGGTGATACGGCTACTGGAAACTCTGGCGCGTCAGTGCTGGCAGGCTCCGAAGCTACAACCGCAGGTCTAGTTGTGCGCGTTATTGACACAATAGACGAAACTAAAACCGCTGCTGATACTTTTGTGGAGCTGGTCGTTAAGATCAACCTGCATCAGTACAACAACACAACTGGCGTATAAGGAGGCTGACTAATGGCTATTTCAAGAGCGCAACTCCTTAAGGAGCTACTACCGGGTCTAAACGCCCTATTTGGCCTCGAATACGCTAAGTATGGTGATGAGGCTGCTGAAATCTTCGAGACTGAATCTTCGGAACGGTCTTTCGAGGAAGAAACCAAGTTGTCCGGTTTCAGTGCTGCACCTGTTAAAGGTGAGGGTTCTGCAATCTCTTATGACAACGCGCAAGAAGCTTGGACTGCTCGTTACACACACGAGACAGTCGCTATGGGCTTTTCGCTGACTGAGGAAGCAATCGAAGATAATCTCTACGATTCTCTCTCTTCTCGCTATACAAAGGCACTTGCCCGCGCTATGGCGTACACCAAGCAAACCAAAGGCGCTGCTATTCTTAACAACGCTTTTGCTGCCGGTACTACATATGGTGATGGACAGACTCTCTGTTCTACTGCTCACCCTCTAGTATCTGGTGGTACTAACTCAAACCGTCCTGCTGTTGCGGCTGACCTTAACGAAGCTTCTCTTGAAGCGGCTGTTATCCAGATCGCTGGTTGGACTGATGAGCGTGGTCTGCTTATCGCAGCTAAGCCTTCTAAGCTGGTTATCCCACCTGCGTTGCAATTCGTTGCTACTCGCTTGTTGGATTCCGAGCTTCGTCCGGGCACAGCGGATAACGACATCAATGCCATGAACAACAATGGTACAGTTCCGGGTGGTTACACAGTTAACAACTACCTGACTGATACCAATGCTTGGTTCTTGATGACTGACATCCCGAATGGCCTGAAGCACTTTGTCCGTTCTCCAATGCAAACCAGCATGGATGCAGACTTTGACACAGGCAACAGCCGATATAAGGCTCGTGAGCGATACAGCTTCGGCGTATCTGACCCACTGGGCATCTTCGGTTCACCCGGCGCTTAATAAGCAAAAGGTAGATGTGGGTAGATTGGGGGCTTCGGCCCCCTTTCTTTTATTTGTACAAAACTAGTTTACGTGATATATACTAGAGCATACCGAGGTCATTCGGTGTATCTGACAGTCTCGGCTGACGACATGCAGACAGATACGCCCCACAAACTAACTCGCATGTGAGGAATTAAAATGGGTACCACTACCTTTTCTGGCCCCGTCAAAGCGGGCACTATTTCAAATACTACCGGAACAACTCTCGGTGAAGACGTAAAGAATACGGGCCAAGTTGTTATGGCTCAGACTTTTACAACCGGCAGTCTTGCTGGCGGAGCTTCCGCTGCAAATGAGACTACTGTAGTTATTCCTGCTAACTCTCAAATTGTTGATATCGTAATAGATTGTCCCACCGCTATGGGCAACGCTACGGCAGTATTTAGCATTGGTGATACTGTTGGTGGCAACGCTACGTTTATCAATGCCTTTAACATTACAGTTGCTTCCGGCGCAGGTCGAAAGTACCCCACCACTCAAGCTGGTGGCGCTCTTGCTTGGGCAGATACTGGCACTGCGGATAAGAAGCTGACTTGGACTACCACCGGAGCTACTGATGCCGGGGAAATTAGAGCGACTGTTCTGTATCAACAAAACATTAATCTCGCCTAAATTAGGTTATTAACCTTTAAACTAGGAGATTTAAATGGCTGATACAGTAACGACTCAAATAATCCAAGACGGGGCACGTCAAGCGATCATTAAAGTCAACACTGCTGTGGGTAACACCGATGTAGTAACGTCTACGATGGTGGATGTGTCTACGTTGAGTGCAGACCCTGTTAGCAGGAGAGCCTGTACTGGCGTGACTTTGCTGGGACTTACTTACCTTGGTGTGGGTGTTGGGGTCAAACTAGAATGGGATGCTACGACTAACGTCCTTCTATTTGACTTCCCGGTTAATTGGACAGAGCAGTATGACTTCTCTGACTACGGGATACCCAACAACTCTGGTTCTGGTAAAACAGGAGACATAGTAGCGACTACTGTATCTCCTAGTGCTGGTGATACTTACTCTTTTATATTTACTGTGCAAAAGCTCTATGGCTAAGAAAAAGGGAACTATGAAAGGCCACACCATTAAAGGTGGTCATAAGCGTCCAACTAAGTCTGGCGCAGGTATGACCAAGAAGGGTGTGGCTAAATATCGTAGAGACAACCCCGGCTCTAAGCTAAAGACAGCCGTTACCGGTAAAGTAAAGAAGGGCAGTAAAGCAGCAAAGCGGCGTAAGTCTTTTTGTGCGCGTTCTGCTGGGCAGATGAAAAAGTTTCCAAAAGCAGCTAAAGACCCTAATTCTAGGCTACGTCAGGCTAGAAAACGGTGGAAGTGTTAGTGCCCAGCAAGTCCAAGAAGCAGCATAAGTTCATGGCAGCGGTGGCTAATAACCCGGAGTTTGCCAGTAAAGCGGGCGTCCCGCAGAGTGTAGGGCGCGAGTACATGAAGGCCGATAAAGGTCGTTTTGCGGGAGGTGGTCTGATGCAAGAAGTACCTGAAGCTAAGAAAAGTTCCTTGGGCAAATTGCCTGAACCTGTACGCAACAAAATGGGGTACATGGCCGAAGGCGGCAACGTCAAAGGTATGAAGAAGTGCCCCCGTGACGGTATAGCACAACGTGGAAGAACACGAGCATGATGAAGTGTAGAGGTATGGGTAAAATGAAACCCGTAGCCTTGAAGAAAGGCGGGTCGGTTAAAGATGCGTGCTACAACAAAGTGAAGTCGCGCTACAAAGTCTTTCCATCCGCTTATGCTTCGGGTGCCATAGCTAAGTGCCGTAAGGTCGGTGCTAAGAACTGGGGAAACAGTGGCCGTTCGTAAGACAGAAAAAGGCGCAGCGTTAAAACGCTGGTTTAAGGAGGATTGGAAAGATGTCCGTACTGGTAAAGCGTGCGGGCGGAAGAAGGGCGAAAAGCGTGGTACACCTTACTGTAGGCCCAGTAAAAAGGTTTCTAGTAAGACCCCTAAGACCTCTGGAGAAATGACCGCAGCAGAGAAAAAGAAGCGGATAGCCCAGAAAAAACGGTTGGGGCAACCGGCAGGTAAGCCTAGAAGAGTAGAGTCTTTACGAAAGAAGAAAAAGAAAGTTGCTAAGAAAAAGAAATGATTACTTGGACTGAACGTAACGACATAGTTGAAGAAATAAAAGAGTGGTCAAAGCATACTTTAGAGGTTAGCAACCCAGAATTTAACGATTTACCCCCGTGCCCATATGCAAAAGCAGCGTGGCAGGAGAGTAAAGTAGACATAGTTTTTAAGTTTGAGGCTGAAGATTACAAAAGACTGTACATGGCGCTCCACAACTGGGACGACAGAAAAGACTTAGTAATCATAGCGGATACGGAGTTCATAGAAGATCAAGACGAGTTTCATCAGTTTGTAGATAGCATAAACGAAGCCATCGCAAACAACGTGTTTAGAGACAAAGACATGTGGGTTATGGGTTTTCACCCAGAGGATGAAGCTAACGAGTTGTTCGACGAGGGGGAGTTTGAACCCCAAGCAGATACTGAATACGCACTATTGTTTGTGCAGCGGCTATCCAAGTTAGAGAAAGCCGCAGAGAAGTTAAGACCTCTTGGTTATTACGATAAGTATTTTCAAGAGTATGATGTAGCTGACATGTACGAACTTCGTACAAACTTTTACAGGAGACTGAAAGATGGCAGGTGCTAAGAAGAAAGGCCCAAAAGGTATGCGCGGTATGCGCGGTGGCGGCATGGCTAAGAAGAAAGGCCCAATGGGCTTTAAAAAAGGCGGCAAAGCCAAAAAGAAAGCAGGCATGAGACGTAAGAAGTAATTTATGGCTACCTCGGGAACTGCCACATTTAATATGGACTTCACGGAGATCGCTGAAGAAGCGTGGGAACGTGCTGGCCGTGAGATGCGTTCGGGATATGACCTGCGTACTGCACGTAGGTCTATGAACCTGCTTACTATTGAGTGGCAGAACCGTGGCATCAACATGTGGACTATCGATGAAGGCACTGTCAACCTTGTGGAAGGAACGGCGACGTACGCTCTACCGGCAGACACCATTGATTTGCTTGAGCACGTTGTACGTACTGGTAGCGGTAATGTTACTACTCAGTCTGATCTCAACATTACGCGCATAAGTGTATCTACTTACTCTAGTATCCCTAACAAACTTTCTCAGGGACGCCCTATACAACTGTATATAGACAGAGGCCAAGCAAACCCCTCAGTCACTGTATGGCCCGTCCCAGATCAGGGTACTGCGCTTGCCCCTTACTATATTTTAAAGTATTACCGTATGCGCCGTATTGAGGACTCGGGAACGGGTGTGAACACCGCCGATGTCAACTTTAGATTTTTGCCCTGCCTAGTTGCAGGGCTTGCGTATTATATAGCGCAAAAAGACCCAGAACTGATGCCTAGAATACCTATGATACAAGCAGAGTATGAAAGGCAGTTTGAGCTAGCGGCAGGAGAAGACAGAGAAAAAGCTTCTATTAGTTTAGTACCTCGTAGCTATGGCGTGAGGTAGACATGAGTCAGAGATTTGCCTCGGCTCAGAACGCAATAGCGATATGCGATATTTGCGGGTTTCAGTACAAACTTAGAGAGCTTAGACAACTAATTGTAAAGGGGAACAAGACAAACTTAAAAGCTTGTCCCGAATGTTGGAACCCAGACCAGCCACAAAACAGGCTGGGAGAGTTTCCAGTAGATGATCCACAGGCAGTGCGCGATCCTAGATCAGACGCTGCGGAGCTTGCAGCTAGTAGAGCGCACATACAGCCTATAAACCCCTCGTTAGTTCTAGGGTCAGGGCAGATAGGCCAAGTTGTAATAGTAGGAGCCGGAGAAGATGTCACGCAGC
>Ga0213865_10001722_pt1 | contig 14112 bp, 12 predicted proteins | sample PICome_6_FD_160100 | JGI IMG/M metagenome (GOLD analysis project Ga0213865, IMG submission 160100) | Coastal seawater microbial communities near Pivers Island, North Carolina, United States - PICO282 | ecosystem: Environmental > Aquatic > Marine > Coastal | place: USA: North Carolina...
TTGGAAATCAGCCGCCTTGAAGAGGGGCATGAGGCGCTTTTATCCGAGCGAGAGGAACAACTCCGCCGAGGCATTCGTACCCGTCTTGAACAACAACTTCGTCAGCGCCTCAAGCAACGTGAAGCCCGCCTCAAGGTGGAATATGAGCGTCGTAGCCTCCGCCTTGAGGAAGACATCGCTCAGCAACTTCAACAGGACATCGAGCAGCAGCTCCGTCGTGAAACCGACGACCTTGAAGAGCGTATGCGAGAGGATGTTGAATTGGCCATCGCCAAACGCCGCGACGAACTGCGAGGTCAAATCGAGGCACAGCTCAACGAACAACAAGCCGAACGATTGGCGGAGCGAAAGGCACGTCTCAAGGCGAAGTATGACCTGACGTTCAGCAAAGCCATTGATGACATTTCTCGAAGCTTACAAACTGAGATTGAGGCCGAACTTGAACATCGCAAGGAGAACGAATTCGCCTCCTACCGGCACGCCCGCGAGGCAGAAATCCAGAACCGATTGTCCAGGTACCGCTATGAGCGAGAAGCCGAGTTGCGTGAACAACTCGAGGCTCAGTACGACGTCAGCAAACAGGATTGGACTGAACGATTGGACCTTGAATTCCAATCCAGAGAAGCCGCAGCTCGCAAGGCGATCATGTCTGAAGTGGATGCACAACTTCGCAACGAGCGACTGACTCACGAGACGGATCTCGACCTGCTCAAAGAGGAAACCGCCCTCGAATTGGAGGTCGAAATGGAGGAGCGCCTTCAAGCCTTCAAGTCCCGCAAAGAAGAGGAAGTCGCCACACAACTCGAACGCCAACTCGACAAGCGCGAAGAGATCATGCGCAACAAGGCCCTCATCGACGTGCGCAAGCGTGAAGCACAAATCCGTGCGGAAATTGAAGCGCAACTCGGGCTCAAGCGGGCAGAAATTCGCGACCGCTTGAAGGGTCTTGCTGAGAAAATGGACTCGTTCAAGGAGATGGCCGAGGAAAAGATGCGAGAAGCCGTTTCGCAACAAATCCAGGGTGAAATCGATGCCGATGAAGGTGAACTGCGAGCCCGTGAGCAAGAATTCAGTTCCCTCCAAGCCACCGACACCCGAGCAGAAAAGCGTCAGAAGTGGATGCAATCCATCTCTGGCCAAGCCCCTGCAGCCTTTGGTGCGGGTGCGATGGACCCCTCGGCCCTCGGCGCTCGCCCCGACGGGCTTGGAGCTGCAGCAGGTCGGCCCCTTCGTGGCCTGATGGGTCAACAGACGCAGGACGAACCACGGCTTGGCCTTGGTAACATGCGGGCCCCAATGACCAGCGCTCGGCCGCTGGCTGGACAAGTGCCACCCGTTCGAACCGTTCGTCAGCCCATTGCCCAGCCCGTCGCTCAGCCTGAGCCAATTCGTACGGTTCGTCAACCCATTTCCACGCCTGCCATGGTGCCTCAAGAAGAAGCCGCCATGGAAGAAATCGGCGAAACCATGCTGGAAGAAGCCAACGTGCCGGCTGAAATCGTTGAGGAACTTCACGAAGAAGCGATTGAATCCACGGCTGAGGATTTGGACGAGGAAGTCTTGGACGAGGAAGTCTTGGACGAGGAAGTCTTGGACGAGCCGGTCATTGAGGCCGTTGAGGAAGCGCTCGAAGCTCCATCGCCCACGATGTCTCGGCCAACCGCCCTGCTCAAGCCCATCCAAGGAACCCTCCAACCGCTCACGGAGGAGGAAGAGGTTCGCACGGCATCGCTGACGCCGGTGGGCCACATGCTCATGCCTGAAAAGAAGCGAGGACCACCGCCCTCCGCCTCCGTTGGACGCCCAACAACGGCCAAACTTCGTCCCGTTCGTGGAACGCTCACGCCGGTCACCAAATCACCGGTCAAGCAGTTGAAGCCCGACGAAGAGCGTGAAGACTGAGCCTGAACCTGTAAGCGCAGGTGGGCGCGTGGTTCATATCTAACGAAGATGTGGGTGATTTCATGAACCGGCGGCTTGCGATGTTCATGGTGTTCTTGCTCACCGCACAATGTGCTGTTGGCTCCGCTGCCGGCGACCTCTCACTCCTGACCGACGGTGGAGAAACCGACAGTTTGGACCGACCGTTGGTCCTCTTCACCACCCTGAACGACGGCCGTGTACTGACGGTTGACAACTTGGGGAACGTAAGTCTGAACAGCTTCAGCAACGGTGTCCTCTCGACGCAGTGGACCGTGTTCTTGGACGTGAGCGCCAACAAAGCTCGAGTTGATGCTGCTCAAGAGTTGGTCTCGGTCGCCCACGATGACGGGGCCTACGTCGTCCAGATGAGCACGCAATCCATCTACTGGAACATCTCTTCACCCGACCCTGTTGACGATGCGATGCTCGATCAAGAAGGCGACCTCTGGTTGGCCTTTTTTGCAGGCAAGCGTCGCGCTGACCAGTACGACACCTCAGGCTTTACCGGCGTGAGCAGCACCACCATTTCCTCAGGTATTTCCGCCTTTGAAATCCTGCATGACGGTCGCTTGGCCATCGCCTCCTACAACAAGAACATCTACATTCACGACAGCGACGGTACGCTGTCCACCACCCTGACCGAGCCCAACGGCATCGTCTCCAGTCTTCGTGAAGTTGACAACACCACGTTGTTGGCCGGCACCACTGGAGGGACCGTGTACCACTACAGCACCGAGACCTGGGCATCCTCGAGCCTTTCCCTCGGCCACACCAAACAGACCACCTCCATCGGAGAAACTGGCGACATGTACGTCGTAGGGGCGAAGCAAGGCCGTGTGTCCTTTATTGACCAAACCAACTTCACCGTCCTTGAAACGTTCACCGCATCGGGCGACATCATTGATGTTGTTCCAGAATTCACCGGCCAATTCTTTGCCATTGGCAACTTCCCCACCTCCACCACCATCCGTTACTTTGACTTGGACAGCGACCTCGACGGCGTCAACGACCTCCGGGACGCGTTTCCCAACGACGCCACTCAAACCGAAGACAAGGACGGTGATGGCTACGGTGATGATCAAGCGGGAAACCAACCCGACGCCTTCCCAGACGATGAAACCCAATGGGTCGATTCGGACGGCGACGGCTACGGCGACAATGTAGCCGGCGAAAACCCCGATCTGTTTCCCAACAATGCCGACCAGTGGGGCGACGCCGACGGCGACGGCTACGGCGACAACACGAACGGGCAAGATGGGGACGTGTTTCCCATGGAATCCTCGCAGTGGGCCGACACCGACCGCGACGGCTACGGCGACAATCCTGACGGGTTCAAACCTGACAGTTGCCCGACCGTGAACGCCTTTTCCAGTTTGGACCGCTACGGTTGTCCGGACAGCGACCTTGACGGGTATTCCAACCCAGACGAGAACTGGACCGTGGATGACGGTGCCGACGCCCTTCCCAACAACCCCACGCAATGGCTGGACGGCGACGGCGACGGTTATGGAGACGCCAGTGATGGCCAGAGCCCGGATGCGTGCCCGTGGGAATTCGGCACCTCCACCAAGGCTGTGAGCGTGGACCAGAACAGCACCTCTGGTTACGTTGCCATTCCGTCCTTTGGTTGCCTTGACGAGGACGGGGACGGTTGGGTTGACCGCACCGAATCACCGCTGATGGACATTGACCCCAACGAACACTTCGATGGCGACGGTGATGGCGTTGGTTCCAACTCGGATTACGACGACACCAAAGGCTTCATTCAAACCGAACAGGACCACTGTCTCAACGACAAAAACGATACCTCTGAGGCTTGCAACGGATGGAACGACCCCGCCTACCAAGCCTACCTCAGCAGCATTGAGGAGGGCACCTTGGTGCTGGGCTACAACGCCTGGAACACATCAAAGAACGACAACCCTGCCGGCAGCAGCGAGACCTTGGTCGATGAGGACACCCTGAACCAAGTGATCATGGTGGGCCTCGTGGCCTTCGTCGGCTTGACCGCTCTGATTTTGGGCGTGGCCTTCATCATCAATCGCCGAAAGACGGCGGCCACCACGAAACAATACGGTGGCGTGGCGCCAGGGGCTTCCACCAACGCCTCCCTCGAAGCGCTTGAGGGGCGTGGCGGCATATCCGCCGATGGTGGTATCATTGCCGATTCTTCATGGGATGACGACGTGGCTCAACTCGACTTTTCGCAAGACAATGGTGGCTTCGATGACATGGCGATCAAGAGCGATGACGCCCCTGCCGAGGCTCAAAGCATAACCTACGAGGAAGAAAGCATCGAGGCGCTGGCCGGAGTTGGGGCCCCACCAGAACCCGAACCGGCGGCTGAGACACCAGAAATGCCAGGTGAGGTCCCCCCACTTCCCGAAGGTGGGCTACCGGATGGTTGGACGATGGATCAGTGGCGGTGGTACGGCCACGAATGGATGGCCAAGTACGGCAAGAATTAGCGCCAAACGATGGGTAAACTGGCCTTCAGCGAACCGAGCTCAACGCCGGTATAGAGCGGCTTTCCTTCCACCTTGCAGGTGTTCATAACCAGCCACAGAAAGCCATTCCATGCCGTGGAATCAGCAAAGAGTTCCACCTTGCCAAGCACAGCTGCCATCAGCAGTTTGGACTGGTCGGTTTCATCGCTGCACAACGCCTTGACCAGGTCCTTCGCACCAAAGCGATAGGCAGGAGGGCGCCACGACATCATCGGAGATCACACCGGGAAGGGCGCCATGTTGAGGCGTTCAGCAAGATGTTCCACATCAACGTCCACGGCCATCTTCATGCGTTCTCGAAGAATGTCGATTTCTCCCTTCATTTTGAGCATCTTGTGCGTGCGAATCATGTCGGCCAGCAACTCATTGACGCTGCGATGGCCGCCCGTGGTTCGCAAGGTGTTCAACTGACGTCGAATCTCATAACTCACGCTGACCGAAGTCATTCCTTCGCCTGTCATGTCCAATCCCTGTTGTGGTTGGGCCTCGGCCCATACTTAACCCATGCGAAGGGTTGCGGGTAGAGAACGCTCGTTTTCAGAGGAAAACCGCCTCACCAAACCTCAACGAATGGTGCGTTCACGCCTCAAGCGGGATTCCTCAACCACACCGAATTCTCGGCGAACTTCCTGAACGCGCTGGTGCACTTCTTTGGCGAGCGTCCAATACTCAAGGCTCCCTGCGCCGGCCCCCGAGTTCGTTGGCTTGTTGAGGATCACGGTGGGTGCACCACTCCAAGGAGCTTCAGCGACTTTGGCCAGACGACGAACCGTGGTGTTGAACAATTTGTTTGGCATCTTCTTGTTGACCTGGTCGCATACATAGGTGCTCAGTTTTGATCGTCCGTCCACCATGGTCATGACGATTCCGAAAATCTTCAGGTTCCGATTGATGCGACGCTGAATCATCTTGATTGAATTCATCAGCATGCTGAACCCTTCAAGGGCGTAGTATTCGGCCTGAACCGGCACCATCACCCAGTTGGCAGCGCACATGGCGTTGATGGAGAGCAACCCCAGTGAAGGAGGCGTGTCGATGATGATGTAATCGAACTCGTCCATGATGGGGAGCAAGGCTTCCTGCAGGCGTGTTTCACGGCCGATTTTGTGGCTGAGTTCGATTTCTGCGCCGGACAGATGAATGTCACTGGGGAGAATCCAGAGGTGCCCGGCGTCAATGGTGTCGGGGACCTTCTTTCCGCCGTTTCGGTTGCTCCACGCTTCACGCATGGCTTTGGTGATCTCCTCAGGTGGAATGAGGTACTCTTCCATGAGCGGGAGGTCTTCACCCGAATCATTGGTCAACAAGTCGTAGACCGTCTTCTTGATCTTCTTCTTCTCAAGACCAAACGAAGTAGCACAGTTCCCCTGAGGGTCTAAATCGATGAGGAGCACCTTGGCAGGTGGCAAGCCTTGGCGACGAGAACCCTTGGCCAGCGCCGCAGCAACATTGACGGCCGTGGTGGTTTTGGCACACCCTCCTTTTTGGTTCGCGACAGCGATGACCATTTTGTAGGGATTCACAGTGTCCAGCCTCCGGCGTCCTCAGCAGGAAGGACCTCCCCTTTCAATGCAGGCATCAAAGACCCACACATCAAGCCGGTTGAATCACGGGGACGGGTACTTCGGACAGGATTTTCCGAACGATGTGCATGCCCGTGATGCCACGAATCTTCGCTTCAGGCTTCATGTTGATACGGTGCGAGATGATTTGCAGGGCGATGCCCTTGATGTCATCGGGGATGACGTAGTTTCGACCGGCCACGGCTGCGGCAGCTCGTCCGGTCTTGAACAGGGCTTGGCTGGCACGGGGTGAAGCACCGTTGATAACACGGTGGTCTTCACGGGTTCGCTGAACGATTTCAATGATGTACGAAAGGATGGCTGGGTCGACGTGCACCGTCTCAAGCGCTTTTTGCATGGCGACCACCTTCTTGGGTGAGGTGACCTGATCGACAATGTGCTCATCTTGACCTCGCAACTTTCGTCGGGCGAGGATGGCCTTCTCTTCTGCACGGTCGGGGTAGCCCATGCTCATCTTCATCAGGAATCGGTCCATTTGGGCTTCAGGCAGCGGATAGGTACCTTCCTGCTCAATGGGGTTCTGGGTGGCCAACACAACGAACGGGGCGGGTAATTTGTGCGTGATACCCTCAATGGTCACTTGCTTTTCTTCCATGGCTTCAAGCAAGGCCGCTTGGGTCTTGGGAGGAGCACGGTTGATTTCGTCCGCCAGGAGGATGTTGGAGAACAAAGGACCTGCACGGAGCTTGAATTCTCCGGACTTCTGGTCGTACATGTACGTCCCCATGATGTCCGAGGGCAGCAGGTCAGGCGTGAATTGCACACGCTTGAATTTACATCCAAGGGCTCGTGCAAAGGTGTTGGCCAGCAGCGTCTTCGCAAGACCGGGGAAGTCCTCAAGCAGCATGTTGCCGTTTGAAAGAATACCAACGGTCACCCGTCGGAGATTCTCGTTTTTCCCAATGATCACCTTGCTGACTTCGTTCATCAGGCTGTTGGAGATAGCCGAAACGGTCGCAATCAAATCTTGGGTACGTGCGCCACCGGCGCCTCCTTGCATACTTGCTTCCATGACAAGACCTCGTTCGCAGGAAGAATCTCTACTCATATCTTATATGAATGTGCGCGCTTTCTCTATCAAAAATGCTCATCCCAATATCAAGACCAATGTGGCCTAACGGCCCCAAAAATGGTCGTCCTTTCGATGAAGTGCCACGATCTCCTCAAGAATTTCTTCTTCCACGGGAGAAAGGTCAACTTTCTTCAGCCGCTTGACGTGGCGCTCCGGGACATCGACGTAGAATTCGTCCAACTCCTCGATATGGCGCCCAACGGTGGGTCCTTGAACGGCCACGGCGATTTCTTCACCCTGCATGGCTTCCTTCACATCCTCGCTAGCGCGGGTTCGCAGGCTCTTGACCTGGCCGACCGGTGTGCCGTCGAGTTTCATCAACCGCTGACCCACATGGATGCGCCCGCCCAACACACGCATGCCGACGATGGCCGGTCCTTTGGCGCGGAAGGTGTGGTCTTTGAGATAGAGCACCTTCCCCGGGTAGACGATGGATTCACGCTGCTCTTCTTCGATGGCGGCTTTGGTGGCTTCCTGCCATTCCTCAAAGGCATCCATGATGTGATAAATGATGGGCCCGGAGATGAATTTCACCTCGCCCCCGTCATCTTCCAGTTGCTGAGCGACGTCGCTGGTGTTGGCCTTGGTGGAAAACCCGAGGATGACTTGTTGAAGCGGGTCAGCCGCTGATTTCGCCATCAAGATGTCCTTCTTGTTCACCGGTCCGACGGTGGCCTGACGAACGGGAATGTTTCGTTGGTGCAACTCAAACGCCAACGCTTCGAGGCCCCCAACCGTGTCCGCTTTGATGACCACACCCGTGCGATCTTCTTCCGCCCCTCGGCAAGGGCCGGAAGCGGTGTGTTCGCCAAAGGCCTGACGAGCAAAAATTTCGTTGCATGACGAGCACATGACGGGCATGGTGTTGAAAATCGCTCGCCACTCCTCCCGGATGGCTTCCTCGGCCGCCGCTTTTTCTTCGTCGGTGTTGGCCAAGTGGAGGGTGGTTCCGGCAATGGTTGCCTCAAGTTTTGGCGCGACAATCTTCACGCCGGAGGCCGCCTCAACCGTATCGAAGTTGACCCAACGCTTGCCTGCATCTCGCATTTCAGCCATGCCTTGCGGCCGTTTGAGTCCCTTGATGTGCGTCGTGAACGGGCCGTCTTGGCCAGCGAGCATGACGGTATCCCCCACACTCAACGCTCCACGGTAGAGGATGACATCGATGGTCTTGCCCATCCCGACTTCGTCGCGCATCTCAAGCACGGTACCTTGAGCGGCCCCGAGTGTGTCGGTGAGCCGATCTTCAAGGAAGCGTTCAGCCAAACCGACGGTAACGGCCAGAAGGTCTTGGAGTCCTTCACCTTCCTTGGCCGACATAGGGACAAGGGCAACATTTTGCCGGAAATCTCGAATTTGGTCGTAGCGCTCGAGGTTGAATCCATGTTCAGAAAACTGCCCAACGGTCTTCCAATAACGGTCCTCGAACAGGGCGCGAACGTCCTCTCGTTGAGCACGGAACGATTCGATGAAAGAGCGCCCGGCCTCGCAACGCCAACCGTGGAGTCGGTCGACTTTATTGCCGGCAATCACAAACGGCGTGCGGGTTTCTTTGAGGATGTTCAACGACTCAATGGTTTGTGGCTGCAGTCCTTCCATGATGTCGACGACCAACACGGCGATGTCCGCCACGGAGCCGCCACGGTTGCGAAGCGAAGCAAAGGAATGGTGACCGGGGGTGTCGATGAACAACAAGCCGGGTGACTTGAAATTCTTCCCGCCCAACATGGCGGCGCAGGTTTCGTTAAGGACATCGGCGGGAACTTCGGTGGCCCCGATATGCTGTGTGATGCCGCCGGCTTCCCGGTCCATCACACTGGCTTGACGCTGACTTCCGATGGAGCGGACCATGTCCAACAGACTGGTCTTCCCGTGGTCGACATGGCCAAGCACCGAGACGATGGGTTGCCGGTTATGGCCGCGAGGCGCAGCTTCGCCTTCCTCGACGTTGGCGACCTCTTCGTCGGTCATGATTTCACCACCGGTGCTGCGGTGTTATCAGGCTTCACTCGTACACCCAAGTGCCCATGGTGTTTTCCCAGGACATCAAGCCCTCTGGGAACCAAAGACCAAGTTCAAACTCAGCGGTTTCTGGTGCATCGGAACCGTGAATCATGTTGAATCCCATGTCCATACCAAAGTCCCCACGGATGGTACCGGGGTCAGCGTTACGTCCGTTGGTGGCGCCGATCAGCTTGCGGGCAACGGCAATGGCTTCAACGCCTTGCCACGCCATGCAGACCACGGGACCGGAGGTCACGAATTTGATGAGACCGGGGAAAAACGGTCGCTCCTTGTGCACATCATAGTGGGTACGAGCGATCTCCTCGGTGGGTACCATGGCCTTCAGGCCAACCAACTTCAAGCCTTTTCGCTCGAAGCGGCCGATGATTTCGCTAATGAGTCCGCGCTGCACGCCGTCGGGTTTGATCATGACATAGGTCGTTTCCATGGTGTTCACCATGCCTACCCAAAAGTGACCCGTTTATGGGCGTTGCTGTAGGGCTGTGCGCTCTTCGAGCACTCACTGGATGCCGCCCTTGACGTAATGGCGGGTCCACTTGACCTTGCGAGCGTTTCGCTTCAGTTGGAGTTGGTTCTTGCGAGCCTTGCTGCTCTTGAACCAGAGAACACTGCCGTCCTTGCGGACAAACATCATGCCGGTACCGGGTTCGATCTCCTCGCCCGTAAAATTACAAATTCGTCGTTCTGGCATTGTTCTCACCGTGCGTTCAGCTTACGGGCTTCACGGCCCGTGTCCTTGAGCATCAAAATGTCGCCCACTCGAATGGGCCCGACGACGTTTCGGCTGATGATGCGACCAACGTCCCGAGGGTTGGGAGCGTCGTTGACTCGCACCTTGACTTGCGTTGCTTCCCCGGTCATACCGGTTCGACCCACGATTTCGACCACTTCTGCTGGCCATCCACCAAGTTCTTCACTCATGTTCAATCAACTCGTGGTTGTGGTTCAGTTCTTGAGGCCCTTGATTTCCTCAACGACTTCGTGGAATTTCTCTTGAGCGCCTTTGGTGATCTCCATGACAGCCACGGAGGCTGCGGAGGTGTCCTTGGGCATACCGATGGCTTTTGCGAGGAACTCCTGACTTGGCACGTAGCCGAAGGGGATGTCTTTCTCTGCGCAGATGAGAGGGATGTGAGCCAACAACTCAGGTGGGTTGACATCCTCGGCGAGGATGATGAACTGGGCCGTACCGCGCTCGGCGGCTTTGGTCACTTCATTGCTTCCTTTCTTGACACGACCGTTCTTGTTGAGATCGATCATGTCGTAGATTTTGTTGGCTAGGTCTTCTGGGGTTTCAAATTGCACGTGTACACTCATTGGAATCACTCCTTCCTCGTGATAGGGGCATGCCTCCGCACGACCTCGCGGATATAAACACAACGGAAGCCATCAGGGCTTCCAAATCGAGGCGTATTCTTCTGACTCCAGCGCAGTCCCACGGTTTTCACGACGAGAGGCCAAGTTCTCCGAGGACCTGTTCAACCCCTCGGGCCAGCGCCGGGCCACCCGAAATGACATCTCGGGCGTTGGGTAATGAGCCGGTGGCATGGACGCCGTCCACGTATCGGAGCAAACGAGCGATGGCCCCGCCGGTGAAGAGACCGTGGCTGCATGCAGCATGGACTTGAACGGCCCCTTGGCTTCGAAGCGCCTCAGCTGCTCGGCAGATGGTACCGCCAGTGGCGATCATGTCGTCCACGATGGCCACGGATTTTCCAGCCACATCGAGATCTTTGGCTTGGTGAACAATGGTGTGGGCGTCAATGCGGGTTTTCTCAAGGTAGGAGAATTCGCAGTTGATCTGGTTGGCCACGCTTGAGGCCCGGTCAATGGCCCCTTTGTCAGGCGAGAGAATGAAATCGGGGTCCACCGTTTCTTTGAGATGAAGCGCCAGTTCGGGCATGGCGGTAGTGAAGGCTACAGGGACCGACATGTCACTTAGGACGGCCGGGGCGTGAAGGTCGAGGATGATCATGCCGTCGCATCGGGTTGCGAGCATCTCAGCGATGGCTCGCGCCGCAATGGATTCTCCGGGCTTGAACCGCTTGTCTTGGCGGGAATAGCCAAAATACGGAATCGCCAAAATAACACCTTTTCCGACGCCAGGGAGGGTCTGAGGACCTATTTCTCGCAAATTTTGCAAACGGCCACTTCGAACGTCTTGAATGGCATCGAGCATCAACAGCGTCTCAACAATGCCGGAGTCAGGAAAGGTGTTCGACACCAAGACCACCGGTTCTGCCCTGATGGCCTCGATGGTTTCGGTAGGAATACGGATGTAGCCTTCAGTATCGGGGAAACGTCGAGTTTCCAGCGGGTGGTGAGCCCATCCGAGTGTGTCAGCAAGTTGCTTGGCCATGATGCCTGCGTTGCTGCCCGATACGACGACCATGCCATCCCCTTGATGAGTTCCAACGGCTGGCCCTTCATCTTCTTTGCGAGCCGCGTGGACCGGTAAAATGGTGCGCGAGGCAGGACTTGAACCTGCGACCTCCCGGTTATCAGCCGGGTGCTCTAACCGACTAAGCCACCCGCGCAAGGGTAAACTCGCCGACTTGACCCCCCGTCATAAGCATGACGGCTCGCGAAACAGTGCCTCGTACTGAACCGGCTCACTCTTCTTCCATGCTGTTGATCGTGATGTACGACGGCAACTGCATGACCTTCTCGAAGGTGCGAGAAAGGACGACTTCGTCCAGGCGCTCTCGAGTGCGAGCAAGGGCGGAAATCGGAATGCGGATTTGTTCATCCACACCGAATTCCATCTGCATGCGCATCCGGGTCGTCACGATGACGCCCTTGTAGGTGCGCTTGACACGGAACAAACCGGTGATGACGCCGATTTCTTCGCCTTGGTTGTCAAGTACGGCTCGATCCAACATCTCATCGGGAGCGTAGAGCTTCTCATCGATGCGGACGGTGTTTCGCCAGCGACGCTGGAGTTCTCGCATTGATTTCGACAGCTTTACGGTGCCGTCGCCGCGGATGCTGTGAACCAGTTCTTTCGGTAGCGGTGCCAGTTCAGCAGGTTTTCGCATGTATTCGTCAGCAACGTCAGGAGACACTTGAATCCGCATGGACTTCACGCGTGCCTCGTTTGGGTGATGTCGCTCACCCACAATCGTTCCTACTTTGGTATCGTTGACGTAGACATCTCGTTGGAGCAACTCCTGGATGTCGTAATCTGTGTTTTTCATTTCCCATCTCTCCTTGCCGATTTTTGTTCGGCTTACTTTATGGTCGACCTCGGCACCTAATATATTCTTCCCCTTTGAAAATATCATTTCCAATTGTATTTGACGCATAATTTCAACCTCAACCAATTGAAATATAGAAAAAAATTTGATTTTTGAATGTCGCATAACGCGTCGATTTTCAATATAAATCTCTCCTCAATTTCGCATGAATCTGAATCGTTTTTGAATTAGAACTCATCGAGGGTATGATCATTCACGGTGTCGAACCTGTAGAGTTCGGAAATTTTCGATATTTCATAAATTTCCAATTGAAAATTGAAAAAAATAACGGTTTCCAAGCCATGAACGGCACCGCTCCGATCTGAGTTGCGGCCCCGGGAGCCTTGATGAATCACCAACCCCTGCTCAGCCCATGAGCGCCTGGTGTGTCTTGACCCACCCCCTGCATCATCTGTCACAAGCCATCTTTGCGAAAGCCGCTCTCGAAGGCGTGAAATTCTTGGCAGCACCTGAAGCATGCGTTGAACTGCGCGAACGGCATGCTGCTGTATTAGCTGCCTTTCCGGAGGCATTGGTCGCGTTGAACAATGAGGGTCTCGCTTCTGTGAACCGAGACGACCAACACGTCGTCCAACTCCTTATTGGCGAGGCCGACGAACCCCTGTCCTTGCCTTCTGCACGTCTGATACGGGTGGTGGATGGTCAACGAAACGGCATCGCCAATTCGACAGGAATCAGCCTCTGCTTGCACGACGTCCTCCCCCCGGCACGTGACAGTCGTGGTGAACAAATGTTTCGCGTTTGGATGCAAGCCAGTCGGTCACAAACGACCCCGGACCTCACTGAACAGCACCATTATTGGTGTGATCTGAACGATGTTTCTGCCATCGTTGCCACCATCCTCCGCCACCCCTGTGATGACGGCGCCTACCATGTTTCAGGTCGCCGCGGATGGACCACGGCTGAGACGTGGCGTGAATTCGACGCCCTCGTTCAGCGCACCATCGCAGGCCAGACGGGGGAGTTTGGAACCGAACACCTTGCGGCGAAGGGTGTACCTGTCGTTGAAGCCGTCGCCATTGATGAACACGAAACACAGCGAGCCCGCCCAGATTTGGGTCCGCTTCATGCGATGTTGACCGAGGTGAATGGAGAAGGTTGGCGGCCAAAAACATCGTTGCGGCAAAGTTTGATGATGGTCATCGCACAGCTTTCAGAGCTTCAATCCACGTGAGGTTCGCTGAACAGGTCAGCGCCCAGCAACGGAAGCAGCAGGCTCGCATCACCTTCTACACAGACATGGGGGGCTTCGGGGCGCATTTTCCCCCAGGAAATGGCTTCGCGCAATCGAGCACCGGACAGGCTTCCGTCGTGTTCGGGGGCCGTGGTGATGTAGACCGCACTGTCGAGGCCACCTCGGTACTGATTCCACCAGATGACATGGTGCTTGGAAATACCACCGCCGACCATGAGGGCGTTGGACGTTTCAACGTCCCAGGTCAAATCGCTCATGATTTGCTCGTCGGCCAGTGTATCGAGGTGGAAATCGCGATGTTGTTGCCGGAACATGAACAGCTGCGCCCCAATCGAACCGTCCGTGATACCCGGAATGCACACTGGAATACGGTGCTTTGCCGCCCAATGGATGAAGGTATCCGGGGTGCCGATGCGCTTTCCAAGTTCCCACACGAGGTGAATGGAGCCAAAACCGATCCATGCATCAGCCCCCGTCTTCCCGGTTTCCTTCAAGCGGTCGTTGTAGATGTCTTCAAGCACAGGCATGACCATGGCTTCGATGATTTCAC
>Ga0213865_10001726_pt1 | contig 14098 bp, 9 predicted proteins | sample PICome_6_FD_160100 | JGI IMG/M metagenome (GOLD analysis project Ga0213865, IMG submission 160100) | Coastal seawater microbial communities near Pivers Island, North Carolina, United States - PICO282 | ecosystem: Environmental > Aquatic > Marine > Coastal | place: USA: North Carolina | collected...
GGTATCAATGGGCGTGACACCGCCTACTAAAACAAGCCTCACAACAGGCAAAGAGACTTACGCGTTTGCAAAGAACGATGAAGGGTTTAAAGCACTGTTGGAACACGATGATCCGCGTGTACAGGCACTTGTTACTGCGCGTTTGGGTACGAAGAGTACGTTAGAAGAATCACGTACTGAGAGGTTTATAGGTATTGCTAAACGTGGATTAATACCTATCCCTGTGAGGTACTACGCGGCGCACACTGGTAGGTGGGGTGGCGATGACAAAATTAATATACAGAATCTACCCAGTCGTGGAGTCAATGGTAAGAAGTTGAAGTCCAGTATCATTGCGCCAGTAGGTTACACACTAGTTGATTGTGATTCATCACAGATCGAGGCGCGTGTGCTTGCATGGTTGGCAGGGCAAGACGACCTAGTCCAAGCCTTTGCTAACAACGAAGATGTATATGTCAAAATGGCATCTAAGATATACAACGTCAAAGAGGAAGACGTTACCAAGGAACAGAGGTTTGTAGGTAAGAGTACGATACTCGGTGCAGGTTATGGTATGGGTGCTGTACGCTTTGCTGAGCAATTGAAGTCCTTTGGTACTACTATATCTGTAGATGAAGCACGTAGGATTATATCTATCTATAGAGAATCTAATTGGAGAATAGCTCAATTCTGGCGTGAGTGTCAGAACATGTTAGTGAATATGTCCCGAGGGGATACAGGTGCAGTAGGCACAAACAACCTACTTACCTACGGCAATAACTCTATAAAGTTGCCAAGTGGTCTGCGTATGCGGTATGGTGACTTAGATTATGAACAAGGCGAACGCGGTTTAGAGTTTAGTTATATGACTAGGCGTGGTCGCACAAGAATCTACGGTGGTAAGGTTACAGAGAATGTATGCCAAGCCATTGCTAGGTGCATCATGGGTGAACAGATGTTGGCAATAGCCAAACGGTACAAGCCTGTACTTACAGTGCATGATTCCGTTGTATGCTGTGTACCTGATGATGAGTTAGACGAGGCTAGACAATACATAGAAGATTGCATGAGCACAACACCATCTTGGGCAGAGGGTATGCCTATTACATGTGAGTCTGGCATTGGTAAATCTTATGGAGACTGTGAATAATGGCTAAAAAAGATATTGAAGAAGCTATCAAAGAAGTACACGACGCGGCAGACAAAGCTATTGACGAGGTTCAAGAGGAGATTCAAGAAACTCGTATGGAAGTTATGGCGTGGCTAAAGCAAACTCGCTCCTTTACTTACGCTGAGTTGTTAGCAGTTACAGTGGGTGTAGTAGCGATTGTACTCGCGGCAGTAGGTGCGTAATGAGCATTGCACCGTGGTCATTCAGCAAAATAAAATCCTTTGAACAATGCCCTAAAAAGTTTTATCATCTAAAGGTAGCTAAGGATTACAAAGAGCCTGAAACTGAGGCTATGTTGTATGGGACGGCGGTGCATTTAGCCGCTGAAGAGTATGTAAGAGATGGGAAACCGTTACCCCCAGAATACATGTACATAAAAGCCCCAATAGATGCACTATGTGCCAAACAGGGGGAAAAAATCTGCGAATTGGAAATGGGGTTAACGGCAGACCTAGAACCATGTGGGTTCTTTGACAAGGAATGTTGGTATAGAGGCATAGCTGATTTAGTTATAGTCGATAGGGAAAACAAACTGGCTTGGGTCATTGACTACAAGACAGGAAAGAATACTAGGTATGCAGACAAGGGTCAGTTAGAACTAATGGCATTGTGTGTATTCAAACATTTTCCCGAGGTTGAGACTGTAAGAGGGGGGCTTTTGTTTGTTGTGTGTAACGAGTTAATAAAAGATACTTACAAGTCGAGCTCCGCTGGTAAGATGTGGGAAAAGTGGTTATCAGACTACAAACGTATGGAAATAGCGTACACTAATGATGTATGGAATGCCCACCAAAGTGGGTTATGTAAACGACATTGCATTGTTACAGAATGCGTGCATAATGGTAGACACTGATGAGAAAGAAACGTAAAAAACAAGTTAATGCTCCTGTTGGCAGTGAAACCTTTGAAAGAAGAATGGAACGCCAACGTGCTAGGCGTGCGTTTGATAAGAAACATGGTAAGTCCGCACGCAAAGGTAAAGATATAAGCCACAATAAGATGTTAAAGAATGGTGGCAGTAATAAAGATGGTTACAAATTAGAAAGTCCTAGCAAGAATCGTGCTAGGAATGGGCATAAGCCTAAAAAGTAATATGCTTGGTCGTGTGTAGACGCTTAGCTTGATGCGTCTTTAAACAACGTGGTTCGTTCCTCCTCCTTTGCGGTGCTTTATAACCACAAAAATCGAGTTAGCTTTGGGTTCCGATTAAAGTCCCACATAGCAGACCTAGCCCCATCTGTAGCGACATAGGGGCTAATTTTATCGTAAACGGACACCGTTTTACGAGGTTAACTAATGGAGAATAATAATTGAAGATTGTAGATAACAGGGCATTACTACTTAACTTACGTACCCCCGGGCGGGTAACGAGTTGTATACCAAAGAGTAAGATGTTATCAGAACATGAAGTTCTGGTTAACTGGGGGATTGATGAGATGCAAGTGTTACGTAACCTTGGCATCAATGCACCATCACCAATAGAGGGTAGGTATGAATGGACAGGCAGATACGACCCATACGACCACCAAAAAAGCACAGCAAGTTTTCTCACCATAAATAAAAAAGCATTTTGTTTTAACGAACAGGGCACAGGCAAGACAGCCAGTGCTATCTGGGCATCAGACTACTTACTACAACAAGACAAGATAAATAGGGTGTTAGTTATATGCCCTTTATCTATCATGGAATCAGCATGGCGTAACGATTTATTTAATTTTGCTATGCACCGCAAGGTAGATGTAGCGTATGGCTCAAAAAAGAAGCGCAAAGAAATAATAGAAGGTGACGCTGAGTACGTGATAATAAATTATGACGGCGTGGAGATTGTACAAGATGCTGTTGCAGGTGGTGGGTTTGACCTAATTATTGTTGATGAAGCTACACACTATAAGAACGTACAGACTAAGCGTTGGAAAACTTTACACAAGTTAGTAGGTAAAGATACTTGGTTGTGGATGATGACAGGTACACCTGCGGCACAGAGTCCCACCGATGCGTATGGTATAGCCAAACTTGTTAATCCTGCGGGTGTGCCCAGATTTTTTGGTTCTTTCCGAGATCTAGTCATGCAGAAGGTAACTAACTTTAAATGGATACCTAAAGACACCGCAACAAATACGGTGCATCGAGTCTTACAACCCGCCATACGCTACACAAAAGAAGAATGTTTAGACTTACCGCCGATGATGTATGTAAAGCGTGAAGTCGATATGACACCACAACAAAAGAAATACTATAAAGAGTTGAAGAGTAAGATGATTATGCAAGCGGCAGGGGAACAGATCACTGCGGCAAATGCGGCTGTTAACATGAACAAGTTGTTACAAATATCTTCTGGTGCTGTATATACCGATACTGGTGATTCTTTGGAGTTTGATATAACCAAACGTTATAAGGTGTTAAGAGAAGTTATTGATGAGTCTAGTAAAAAAGTATTAGTGTTTGTACCCTTCAAACACACTATAGACTTACTGACTGAGAAGTTAAGGAAAGATGGTATAACCACTGAGATCATACGTGGTGATGTTAGCGCACCTAAACGTACTGACATATTTAAACGCTTCCAAGAACAAGACGACCCCAAAGTTTTAGTAATCCAACCACAGTCTGCGGCACACGGTGTAACACTTACAGCGGCAAACACTGTGGTGTGGTGGTCGCCCACTAGTTCGTTAGAAACGTACGCGCAAGCGAATGCTAGGGTGCACAGATCGGGACAGGATCAAAAGTGTACAGTAGTGCACCTACAAGGATCGTATGCAGAGAAACGCGTTTATACCTTATTAGATAATAGAATAGACGTTCATACGAAAATGATAGACTTGTATAAAGAAATACTTGACTGAGCCACTTCTTTACGTTATGTTGGTTGTCCCTTTAGTTAAGGAGCGTAAGATGAGTGAAGAAAAACTGACTGCTGAGAAGCTAACAGCTGTTTATTTGAAGATAAAAGATAAACGTAGTGAGTTATCAGCGGAGTTCAAAGAGAAAGATGCTGAGTTATCCGACCAGTTAGATAAGGTAAAGCGTGCTTTACTGGACTACTGTGAAGATCAAGGTGTCGATAGTGTAAAGACTTCAGCGGGTTTGTTTTATAGGTCGGCTAGAACACGTTACTGGACAAGTGATTGGGCTTCAATGCATGAGTTCATACTTGAGAATGGAGTACCAGAGTTGCTAGATAAACGTGTCAACCAATCAAACATGAAGCAATACCTTGAAGAAAACCCAGACCAAGTACCAAAAGGTCTGAACGTAGATTCTGAATATATTGTTTCAGTGAGGAGAAAATAATGGCAGATAAGTATGTACCTGCGGAAGAAGTGGCAGATGTATTTAGTATGACTGTACACGCTGTACGTGGGTGGAGGCGTAAAGGTACTATACCTGACTCGCTATTTATTAAAGTTGGTGGACATTACAGGTATGACTTGGAAGGTATCGTAGGACACTTTCGTGGAGTTACTGCCGATGAAGCCGACAAACGTAGTGAAGAAGTAAAGGAAGACACTAGAACTCCCCTTGAAAAGCTACAGTCTTATTCATTAACAGGTAAGAGTGAGGAACTTAAAGCACAGCTTACCGAAATGGATTTTGCAGCAGACGAGGACTTTTAGTGAGAAGGCTAAGCATACGCGGTGGTCAGTTTACACTTATGGATGATGGTGAGCATAAAATCTTACCTAACGATAGTGTGAACGTAATCATTGTGAATGCCGCGCCTGTATCAAGATCATATTTTGGTAATCAGTTTGACCCTAATAAGTCTACTGCACCAGTATGTTGGTCTGATGATACGCAAAGACCGTCACGCAATGTACCACAGGATAACGTGCAATCAGGTAGGTGTATGGATTGTACACAAAACGTACGTGGTTCTGGTGAGAATGGTGGTCGGGCTTGTCGGTTTCAACAACGGCTAGCTGTTGTATTTGAGGGAAACCTCGAAGAAGTGTATCAGTTGCAAATCCCTGCTAGTACAATTTTTGGTAGGGTTAAGAATGGTAATATGGGTATGCAAGAGTATGCTCGCCATTTGTCTGCACATGATACACAAGTGATTGCTGTCGTAACGAATATCTATTTCGATAGAGACAGTGTTGTACCTAAACTTTACTTCAAACCTGTACGCCCTGTAGATTCAAAGACAGGAATAAAGGTGGCTGAGATGGTAACACATGAGGACACAAAGGCGGCTATAAGTTCTATAGTACCTGTGTCTGGTGAGACCGCTTCACCTTTCTCTGTTGTTGAGGGTGGGTTTGAGTTAAATGCGAACTAATGAAGGTAATTAATTATGGCTAATCAAAATAGCACTTTTGTAATAAAGAACGTTGAGGCTCTTTGGCCTCGTATTAACAAACCATATCGCTTTGACAATGCAGAGAACCGCACTGTTCCTTGTGATCCTTTTGAAGATAACGCTAAGTACGAGATTAAGTTTCGTATGACAAAAGACCAAGCTAAAGAGTTGTACTTGGAAATGTGTAAAGCGTATGAAGATAAGAAAGAAAAAGGGTGGCCTGACAAAGTTGATATGCCATTCACCAAAGACGATGACGGCATGTATGTTTATAAAGCCGCATTGAAAGGTGCGTATGGCAAAGAGGCTACACTAAAGCCTGTACAATATGACTCTAAAGGCGTTAAACTACCTGACGATTTCATGTTGACCACTGGAAGCACTGTAAACGTAGCTGTCGTGTTTGTCCCATACAACATGCGTGAAGCAGGTATATCATTACGCTTACGTGCTGTACAGGTTATCAAGTATGTACCGATGGAATCATCATCTCCATTCGGTGCCGTTGAAGGTGGCTTTGAGTTTAAAGCCGAGGACGACAATCCTTTTGAAGTTGTAGAAGCTAAGCCTACCACCAATGTTATTGAGGGTGAGTTTGGTGATACACCTGAGCCTAAAAAAGTTAGCAAAAAGACTACACCAAAACCAAAAAAGTCTGACGCTGACATCGCGGCAATCGTAGACGACTGGGACGACTAGTCCCACAACAATAGCTAGCTTTTGCGAAAAGGGGGCAACCGCCCCCCTGCTATCTTCACCCTCGGAATTAGGAATGTATTATGGATGCAGAAGTATTTTTGCGGCACGTCACAGGGGACGACGGATACTACTGTTTATTTGCGGTTAAATTAGGACAAAACGATAGACCACAAACGTTTCATACAAACTATGACTCGTTATTACAAGAAGCACGTAAGTTAGATGCTCGTGGGTACAGCCCATACTTTGCACTAGCTACGTTTAAAGAGAGTGGTACTCGTGTAGCCGACAACGTAAAACAGTTAAAGTCTTTCTTTATGGACATCGACTGCGGGGAAGGCAGAGATTATCCAACCAAACAAGAAGGACTCCAAGCCCTACAGAGATTTTGTAAGAAGGTTGAATTACCTAGACCGCTACTAGTTGACTCTGGCAGAGGAGTACATTGTTACTGGCCTTTGTCTAAACCTGTTAGCAAGGATGATTGGAAGCCTGTAGCGGATCACTTAAAACAGTTGTGTAAGAATCATGGGTTTACTATTGATGCGTCAGTAACTGCCGATGCGGCTCGTGTACTGCGTATACCCACTACGCACAACCATAAGACTGAACCACCGACAGAAGTAACATTCTTTAGTGAGCATGTGCCAGAGTATGTAACACTGGAAGAGTTCGCTAAACGTATCGGTGCAGATCTAACCCCCAAACAACAACCTGCAGATCAACCCGCCAATGCTATGATGGAAGCGTTGATGGGTAACAAGCAGTTTAAATTTAAAGATATTATCACTAGAGAATCTAGCTGTGCGCAGTTGGTTGACATAGTAACAAAGCAAGACGAGTGTAGTGAGCCTTTGTGGAGGGCTGGACTATCTATAGCTAAATTCTGTTCTGATGGGCAGAAAGCAGCACACGTTATGTCTAAGAACCACCCAGAGTATTCGGCAGAAGAAACTCAAGATAAGTTCGATAAGATTAAAGGCCCATACTTGTGCCACCACTTTGATGAGTTCAAGCCTGACGTATGTACAGAATGCCCACATTGGGGAAAGATTAAATCTCCAATATCTTTGGGGGGCAGTGTGCGTGAGGCTACCGAAGAAGATAACGTAGTAGAAGTACCTGCTCTTGACCTACCAAATACACCTACCACTACGTACGTAATACCTACATACCCTAAACCGTACTTCAGGGGTGCTAACAATGGTGGAGTGTATATACGCACTACTAATGACGATGGTGAACCAGACGAAGAACTCATATACCACAACGACATTTATATCGTGAATCGTATTGTAGATGTTGAACTTGGTGAAGTTGTGGTAATACGTTTACACCTACCACAGGACGGAGTGAGGGAGTTTTCGGTTCCGCTTACAGCAATAACTTCAAGAGAAGAATTTAGAAAACAAATGTCCATGCAAGGCGTGGCAGTAACAAAGATGGATAAACTTATGACTTATATGACTACTTGGATCAACGAGTTACAAGCTACTACAAAAGCTGACTTGGCTCGTACCCAGTTTGGTTGGACTGATGATACACATTCGGCATTTGTTATAGGCAACCAAGAAGTAACAGCTAATGGTGTAAAACATAATCCTCCGTCAAAAGCTACGGCAGGTTTGATGAAAGCATTTACGCCTAAAGGTTCGTTGGCGCAATGGAAACAAATGGTTAACTTCTATAACCGTGACGGTTTCGAGTTACACCAGTATGTAGTGGCTAGCGCCTTTGGTTCTCCACTTATGTCACTAATGCCCATAGCATGTTCGGGCTTCCACTTGCATAGTAAGGATACTGGGCTAGGTAAAACCACTGCCATGCACGTAGGAGCGTCTGTTTGGGGCAACCCTAAGACTCTGGTGGTAGAAGCAAAGGATACACAGAACTCATTGATGCTACGTGGTGAGGTATACAAGAACTTACCTTATTACATTGATGAGTTGACAAACGCCAAAGGTGAAGAACTATCTGACCTTATATATCAACTATCTAGTGGTAGACAGCGTAACAGGATGACAGGAAGCGCAAACACAGAGAGACATCGGGGTGAGCCTTGGAGTTTGTTAGCTATATCTACAGGTAATACAAGTGTGCTTGAACGCATCAGTGCTTTTAAGAATGCTCCGAAAGCCGAGGCGGCTAGGCTACTAGAAACAAAAGCTGTTAAGTTATTTGACGAGACAAAGACTAAGCATATAACTGATGCGCACCAAGCTAACGCTGTAAGTGTATACGGGCATGCAGGTGTGCCTTACCTACAATATGTCATGCAGAATATGGATAGAGTTAAGTCTTTATTAAAAGAAGTACAGCGCAAGATAGATGAAGGGGCCCAACTTACTGCACAAGATAGGTATTGGTCAGCAGGGGCTACCGCTAATGTGACTGGGTTCTTATTGGCTAGTGAACTTGGCTTTTTGGAGTACGACAAAGAGAAGTACTTTAGATACGTCATACGTTTACTTAAAGAGAATAAGGATATAGCTAGCGACATGATAGCCTCTTCGGCTGATGTGTTGAATGACTTTGTGCACGAGCATTGGGGTAGCATACTAAAAATCAGAAGCACTGATGACTTACGTAAGAGTCAGGGCAATGGTATGGATGATTTAGTTATACCTGAGTCTGACCCACGTGTGCGGTTGGTAGGGCGTTACGAAACTGATGTTAAGAAGTTATACATAATACCTAAAGTATTGAAGTCTTGGTGTGCCAAGCAACAGATAAACTACAGTTCTTTGTTGCAGGATTTTAAGGATAACTATAAAGGTAAGACGTTAAAGATACGTTTAGCCAAAGGCACGCCTTTTCAGATGCCACCATCACACGTGCTGTGTGTAGACTGCTCAAAGGTTGACTTAGAAGAAGATGCTGAAACTTGATGACATAGCACCTGACGGCGTACGGATTGTTGTACGTTGGGATAAGATGGGCGTTGGAGCGTCAGTCTTTGTGCCATGCATCAATGCACGGAAAGCACGAGAACAAGTTAACGTGATATTTAAAAGAAAAGGCTGGAAATATATAGCCAAGACGACAATAGAAAGTAACAAGTTAGGAGTGCGTATATGGCGCACCGCTTAGAGTTTTAGGGTTGGAGTAGCTCTTCCCCTTCGCTACTCCTGTAACTTCCTTAGTCCCTGATGTTCCGAGGCATCAGGGATTTTTTTTAATCCCACTGACTGTACTCTCTTCTACTCTGTTCAAACACTTCTTGGAACAGAGGATTGACTGCCACACCATTGTGCATAGTAGCAGTATTTTTGTAGGAAGCCTGTATTGACTTTCTAATAGATTCGCCACTCAAAGCCGCGTTTGGGTGTCGTTTGTTAAACTCCACTATATCTTTAGTAGCGTCGGTAGCTTCTGACCAGTCGCCCTGTGAAACTGCTCGCCAATATCTTCTAGTCAATTTTTTCCTGCGCTCGAGAACTGCTTTGGATATTTTTTGTTCGGCTGCACTCTGCGCTGTACGGAACGTATACTCTAGTGGGGCAAAACCAAACACCTTTGTAGCTATTTCTCCAACACCGATGTCCTCATAGATAAACTGTCCACCTCTAGTCTTAACACCGTTGTCCATAAAATATCTACCTGCGGTCATAGCGTTACCAAAACCTGCGGGAAGCGCCGCCTCTCCTGCACGCCAATACTCTCCTTCAGTAAAGTCATTCCAAGAACGATAGAATCTCTTAGCTGTGCTAAGCGCAGGGCCACCAATGTAGTATCCTATAGTTTCTTCTAGACTTGGGTCACGCATGAAGCGATTTTCTTGTAGTATTAAATCATTTAGTTTGATACGCGACGCTACGTCTACGCCGGTTAACGTTGATAGAGGCCCTTTGAAGCCCATCTCAGTTACGTACTTACGTAAGATAGTATCGGCATCTTCTTCTTCATCGTCTAAGAAGAAATCCCACACCATAGATATTAGGCCCCAGATAGGTACACCACCAAGTCCCGCAAACAGTAATGAAGATAGGTGTACACCCACAAGCTGTTTAATGGCTATCTTGCGTTGTTCTGGATTACCTTCGTACAACTTATCACCTGCCGCCATACCTGACTTAATCATGGCAGTATTCATAGCTAGCCCATAACTCTTGTACATCAAAGCTACACGAAAAATACCTTCTTTTGCTATAGGAGCAGTTGTTTCTAGTCTAGCGCCACCATTCACTTCTTGCGCTTGATACATGGCTTCTCTAGCAGCCAATGCTCGTCGTTGATCTATATCAGTTGGAACATCTAACTCTTTACCCTCACGTATACTAAAATACTTTCCACCACTCTTAGCTTTCTGAGACATGTTCTGACGTATTAAGTCATAGGAGGCTAGTATCGTAGTCTGTGTGTTAAATCTTTCCGCACCATTAAAGAAGAACGCTGACCAGTGAGCAAACTTATCACGGTCATTTGCTTTCTCATTTACACCTAACTCTATGAGCGTTTTTGATGAGTACAACTTGCCGCGCATGTGCGCTTCTTTGACCATAGGAATAATGCTTTCTAGGTACTCTATACGAGCCTTAGCATCCGCCTTGTCTATGGCATGTTCTTTTATCTTCTTTTTAACGTCTTCTTTTAGGTTGTAGTTGTCATCGTAGTATTCAATGATACTTATTTTAGCTCCAGACACTACACTAGATGCTTGTGTAAACGCATCTATAGTATTAGAAAGCCCATACCGCGCAGATAGGTAGGGTACAGCAAACAGAGGTATTTGAGATAAGTTTACTACCGCTGATGATATGTTGAAACCTAGGGTGTACAAAAAAGCTACTTGGTTAAACTCTTTATACATAGCTTCTTTTGTCTTGTTTTCTGCACCCAGTATGGCGAACCTAGCATGTTTGTTGATAGCCACGTCAGCTATGACCGTAGCTTTCTCGTTACCCAACTCACCGCTTCTTTGTTCTATTTCTCTAGACTTATTACGGATCTCTGCCGCACTTTCTATTTTAGCTGCTTGCGTTGCTAAGCTACGCCCCTTAGTTTCTAAAGCTACACCTGCATCTTGTATATATCCCGGAACATTACCACGTCGTACTAACGATCTGTATACCGTAGTGGATGGTAGCGCGTTTATGTACTGCTTTATTATTTGTTCTTGTACGTCAGAAGTCATACCCGCACCCGCTAGTATTTGTAGTATCTCAGATACATAAGAACCACTAGGCGAGTTATCATAGAATGCTTTTGGCAAATCTCCTTCATACGTTTTTACAGAGTGTACACCTTCCTTGTTGCGTAGTAACTCTGCATACGCGTCTCTTTCTGACACGTTTTCAAACATCTCAAATCCGGGCTCTTCACCAATTACAGTGCCGTTTGCATCTGTAATTTCAAATATATATTTTACGCTGTGGTCGCCCTCACGTACTAGCGGGAAATACTCTTCAATGGTTGCACGCTCAAGCAACTTCTTGGTTAGCATGTCTAGTTGTTTCTGTGCGTTAGCGTCGCCAGACTCTGCTATCTTTTTACCTTCTTGCTTTATGGCTCGTACAACCGCAGCAAACTGATCTTTGTACAACTGCTTTTGCTCAGTGTAATGTTTCTTCAACGCCCTATAGACTTCAGGTTTGTTGTTTCTCAAGTCATCTAGTTGCATTTGCTGTTGGTCATATACGTCTTGCAAGTCGTTGTTCTCTTCGTCTCGCTTGCCTTTGTAAGTGCCTTTAGGAGCAAAAGGGTTTACATCATATATGGTGGCACCATAGTCTTCGTTGTAGATTATGCGGTTGTAAGTGCTAACAGCATCTGTACCCACACGCTTAGCAAATCTTTTATGTTCAGCTACAGCTTTACTAATTGCATCTTGTGCTTTTAGTATCCGCCCTGTTTGGTTTTCTACTAATTCATACAGTTCAGTTACTAAATTACCAAACCCAGTGCCTCTACCTATATCCCCTAACGTGTGCAGGTGTATACCCATAGCAAGACCTCTAAGGCCTTTTTTGCCCATCTTCAAATTCTTCCACCAGTCTTTAAACCCTTTCGCAACTTTAGCTTCTTCGCGTAGTGGGGCTAAGGCTTCATCCATACCTTTCGCCATCAACTTAGGCTCTAGCTCTATAACACCGTCCCACGAATTAGGGCTAGGAGCTAATACTTCTCTAATTGCTCTGTCAGCTTTCGTAAGCCCGGACTCAACAGACTGAAGGGGATCTTTTCTAAACTTGTTAAGGAAGTTTTTAATTATGGCAACAAACTTTTCGTATAGAGATACAGTGCCTTCTTTTAGCGTACCATCTTTCTCTACACGCATTCTGGATAGGATTCTACGCATCTCAGGATTACTAAATACTTCTGCAACAAACTCATACACATCTTCTTTAGCGTACTGCTTATCTAGTGCACCCATCTCTAGCGCTTGTTTGTACATATCTTCTAGCTGTTTTACGACTGGGTCGTCTGGGTTTGTCTTCATGTACACATAGGTAGCAGCGTGCACAGACTCGTGCAGTAAAGTATGTACTGACAATGGTATGTCTTCGTTTATGTATATGACATTACTAAGTGGTTCAAACACACCTTCATTAAACTTACCTTCTGGTGGTGGCCCTACAAACTCATTTATCATGTCGTTGTTTAAGAACATTATTTTTGTGGTGCCAATGTTATTTATGACAGAAGTAACAATGCTTCTTAACTTAGGATCTTTAACCTGTGCGCGTGCGGCTAACAAAGCAGCTTCCATGTTGTTTTCTTTTAGAGCCGACATAACTTTGCCTGATACTTCAACACTAAGTTGGTTACTAACAGTACCGTCGTTTTGGTAGAACTTGTAACCCAACTCTCTTTGTCTAGCGGCTAACTCACTGTATGCGCGGGCATCTTCTACAGTAGCTTCTCTTAAAGCGAACTTAGGCCCTTCATCTTTGTACATCAAGATGATGCCGTCTCTAGTAACTCCTTCGCCCTTTAATTTATCAATTAGCTTAGTTATGGCTTTTTGTTTCTTGGTTAGCTTCTTGTCTTTTACCTGACCTAACTCTTTCTTTCTAGTCTCTACGTTCTTAGTAGCTTGCTTTACCTTCCTAGTATTAGTAACTGCTCGCGCACGTAGCACGTTAAGTTGGTCTATCATTTCGGCTGGGTTGGTGCTCGCCTCAGCGTACTCCCGTGCTCTTTGGAAGTCGTTAGGCTTACTTAAATCTGTCTTAGGATCGTTTATTATCTTATCAAAATTAGCATCTGCGCTAGCCTTAGCTCTATCTGCTTTACTAAGTTTAGTATCCTTAGTTTGTTCCTTGGTAAGAGATGTAACTTCTTTGTCTTTCTGTTTAGCTTTTTCTGCCTTAGCTTTCTTAGCTCGTTTCTTCTCTTGTTCTTGCTTGCGAGCTAACTCCGCTGCTTGCTCTTGTAGTTTACGTTGTTTTCTTTGCTCAGCATCGAGCTTCTGCTTGGCTTTCTTAGCGGACACGGTCTCACGTTTTAGCTCGGCTATCTTAGCGTCTATCTGATTAGCTGTTTCTTTACTAACTATACCCTTTACATAGTTTATGACTTTTTGAGAACTTACTGGGCCGGTTCCTTCAATAAGCTCGTCTACTTTCTTGTAGTCCTCACTTACAGCTACTTCACCTTCTCGTGCTGCATAATTCTCAACCGCTTCTCCTTTTGGTCTTGACACGTTAAACGTCGCATTGACGACTGCATCCATAGGAGTGTCAAATTTATTTAGGTAGGCTATCACCGTATTTTCGTCGTTCAGACGTTGGCGTTCGTTACGGTCTTTAGTTACTTTAGCTACTTCTTTCGTAGGCTCTTTTACAGCAACTCCGTCTAGCGTGACTAGATCCTGATTAAATTTGGTATGTGGGGCTAGAAACTTAGGTGAGTTTTTATAGCGTAACTTCTCGGTACGTTTGTTTAATACTGGGGCAGTTATACCTTTGGTGGCATCGTCTTGAGAGTCTACTAGTTGTTCGCTA
>Ga0213865_10001727_pt1 | contig 14091 bp, 12 predicted proteins | sample PICome_6_FD_160100 | JGI IMG/M metagenome (GOLD analysis project Ga0213865, IMG submission 160100) | Coastal seawater microbial communities near Pivers Island, North Carolina, United States - PICO282 | ecosystem: Environmental > Aquatic > Marine > Coastal | place: USA: North Carolina...
AGTCCATCGCTCATTTCGCCAACGGTTCCACCTCAGAAGCCGTGTTGGCCTTCTATCGGTTTCAAGACGGGAAAATCATTCATGTTGAAACCGGTGCCACGCCGTTGAGCGATGACTACCAACTCATCGGTCAGTGAACACAATTCAATGCTCGATGGGCCTTTTTTCGTCTGGCCCCTGAAGAAAACCTCGTTCTATAGAAGAGGGCCGAGTTGAACACCCAGCAGCAAGATAGCCGTGGCGCAGACCGTGATCAGGATATTGTCGTCAATGGGTCCGAATTCATAGCGCTCGACAAAGGTTGCCACGGTCGCAGCGATAAGGCCCCAAACGGGAAGACTCGGGTCGCCTGCACCGGCGGCGAACCACCCAAGCGGTGCACTGACGAGAAACATGAACACGTTCCCGATGGGACTTTTCGAGCGCTTGCGCACCACGGCGTTTCTGACCACTCCAGTCACGCCATCACCAAACGCCATGAACAGCGAGGGGACAATGGCCAACCACGGGTCGTCGACCAACCACCAGATCAAGGAGATGGACATCCACCACATCAGGCCGAATTTGACATCGTTCTGGTTCTGCTCGGTTTGAAACCAATGCATGACAATGCCGGCACGGTGCGAAGCAAACAGAAGGACGGTGAGCAAGATGCCGGAAACCATGGGATACCAGACATCGGTGAACAAGAAGGGAACACTGAGGGAGCCGACACCTCCCGCGAGCATGTGGACAATTTTTCGATTGTAGTACACGGCTCGGATGTGTTCCATGCCCCGTTGAACCATCATGGTGTACGGCACTTTGGTGGCGTACAAGACCACCATCACATAGATGCCCATGCCTACGGCAGCAGCGAGTTGATTCACCATGGCCGGGCTTCGTGCCGGTGCTTCTCTATCTTTTGGCTCCTCTAGGGGCTCATGGGCGAATCTTCAAACACCCCCGTTCGCTGCCAATCATCAGTGAGTTACATGTCCGAAGTTCGAAACGTCATCATCATCGGCTCAGGGCCTGCCGGCTACACCGCTGGACTTTATGCGGGACGCGCCATGCTTGACCCGCTCATGTTCGCAGGCTACATGTCGGGCGGCCAGCTCATGCTCACCAGCGACATCGAAAACTTCCCTGGCTATCCCGAGGGCATTGGCGGGCCGGAAATGATGATGCAACTTCGTGAACAGGCTGAGCGCTTCGGTCTGGAAGTACAAGACCGAAACGTGGACGAGGTTGATTTGACTCAGCGCCCATTCAAGGTCATGGTTGAAGGCGAAACCTTCCTGACACATTCCATCATCGTGTGCACGGGCGCAGAATCCCTCTGGCTTGACGCACCCGGAGAAGCCGAACAGAAGGGTCGCGGAATCTCAACCTGTGCCACCTGTGACGGGGCGTTCTTCCGCGACGAACATGTTCTGGTCATCGGTGGTGGCGATTCTGCGTGCGAGGAGGCCACCTTCCTCACCCGGTTTGCGAGTAAGGTGACCTTGATCCACCGACGTGATGTCTTCAAAGCCTCCACCATCATGTACGAGCGAGCCGCCAACAACCCGAAAATTGAGATCAAAACCTTCCGTCAAATCAAGGAATGGCTTTCCAACGAGAAGGGACTTTCCGGTGCCGTGCTTGAAAACACTCAGGATGGTAGCACCGAGACCATCGAAGCAACGGGGGCGTTCATCGCCATTGGCCACACCCCCATCACGGATTTCCTCGGCAACCAAGTCGAAACCGATGGGAATGGCTACATCGTCCACAAGGAACACACCATGACATCGGTCCCCGGCGTCTTCGCAGCTGGCGATGTCGTCGACACTCGCTATAAGCAAGCCATCACCGCCGCTGGTATGGGTTGTTCAGCCGCTATGGACGTTGAAAAGTGGCTGGAAGAGAACGTCCACTGACGCCGTTTCCTTGATGTGGGGCAGGCGTGTGGCCACCCCATGGTTGATGTTGCTCGCCACGCCCGGCACCTCAGCCTTCCAGACGTTGGTATGGAGGGTCAACGAAGGCTCCACCAGTCCAGTGTGCTCATTATCGGGGCCGGCGGATTGGGTTCTCCAGCCGCGCTCTACTTGGCTGCCGCTGGCGTGGGACGAATCGGTTTGATCGACAATGACGCTGTGGAACTGAGCAACCTCCAGCGCCAAATCATCCACTCATCTCACGATGTTGGACGGCCAAAGGTGGCGTCTGCAAAATCCTCGCTTCATGCATTGGACCCATCCATCGTGGTTGAGGTCTTTCATGAACGCCTCAATCCCGCCAATGTTCTGCAACGCTTTGAGGGCTGGGACTTGATTCTTGACGGAACCGATAACCTTCCAACCCGCTACTTGGTCGATGATGCCTGCTCCATTCTCGGGCTCCCTTGGGTGTACGGTTCCGTCTTCAGGTTCGAGGGGCAAGTTTCGCTGTTCAATTTCCAAAGCGGCCCGTGCTACCGTGATTTGTTTCCTGAACCGCCCCCGGCCGGGGCCGTACCGTCGTGTGCCGAGGCCGGCGTTCTCGGTGTCCTGCCTGGTTTGGTTGGCGTGCTCCAGGCCACAGAGGCACTCAAAGTCCTGTTGGGCATGCCGCCGTCACTGTCGGGAACACTCCTGCTTTACGACGCCAAAACCATGACGTTTGACAAGCTTGGGTTTGAAGCAGACCCCTCCAGAACACCGGCGGGCGACCTCTCCCAAGCAGCGGCGATGCTGTCCGATGAGGGTTGGTGTTTGGTGCCGGATGATGGGAAGACGACGCCGAAAGAACAAAAATCCGTAGAGGATGGGAAACGAGGTATGTTTCACCATCTCTCCATGACCGAACTTCTCAAGCGCAGAGGCGAAGGATGGTCGCCGTTCATTCTTGACGTCCGTTCGGCCGGCGAACATGCCGAGGTCAGGGTGAGCAGTTGCAACCTGCATGCGCCCCACACCGAAATGGCGAGTGTCCTCCATTCCTTGCCAGAGGAAGGCGATATCGTCCTTCATTGCAAGAGCGGGATGCGTTCACAACTCGCTGCCATTGACCTGATGAAACTCGGCGTCGCTGCCAACCGTTTGTACAACCTTGACGGTGGCATCCTTGCGTGGATGGCGGGAGCCCCTGACGAAATCGTTCATTGAGCGACGCTGGTTTGACCTCGTCCAAACACCGATTTCTTGCCTGACTAGCAGGGTGAGGTTCAAAGCCGCCGTAGCCTTGCTTCATGCACGGAGGGGATGAACATGGCCAGCATCATCATCGCCGACGAAAACGAGGGTCGACGCAACCTGCTAGCCAACACATTCGAACGTGAGGGCTACGATGTCACGCGCCTGAGCACCCTCGCTCAAACCGAAGCAACGGCGAGTGCCGTCTTACCCGATGTCTTGTTGATGGAAGGTGAATGGTCTCAAGGCAGTGCGCTGGATGTTTGTCAGAGTCTTTCGGGTCAGGCGAGATTTCGCACCGGGACACGGACCGTCCTTCTTTCCCGAACCACGGCACCGGATTTTCTCTCCTCTGCGGCCATGGCAGGTGTGGCCGAGGTCATCGGCAAACCGGTTGACATGAACCAACTGATCAGCCAAATCGGGCGCCACGCCGCCAAACAATTCGTCCCACCGCCTGCCGATGTTTCTGCGCCCCAAGCCGGTGGTTTTGGAGGAGGTCAGCGATTTGATGTGTCGATGACCATGAACGACAGCCAGTGGGCCCTCCCCATGCTTCGTCGTTTGGTTGAGGCGGGCAACATTGACGAAGATTTCGTCCGGTCCATCCGAGATGAGATGGGAGTTGAGGATGATGAGGAGGGTTCGCTTTCCTCCGATGCCATGACCACCATGGTTCGCCTTGCCCTCAATCGTTTGGTGGGCGCAGAGGGAGTGAACCCGGAGGCTCCATCATCGCCTTCTTCGGGTGCGATTTCGGCCGGAGAGATGAGCGCAGAAGCGAGTGATGAAGGAACGCCTTCGTCATCAACCGCTTCTTCCGTGCCTTCCTTCAAAACCATCAACAAAGGGACAACGCTGGGCGAAGGCGCAGCACCAAGCATCGGCTCAGGTGGGGTTGGTTCCTCTATGGAGGACATTCTCGAGAAGCAAGCCGAGGACATTGCGCGAACCGTTGAGGCGGAGATGGATGACATCCTGGACGAGGAGCCCGAGTATGTCGCCTTGCTCGAGCAACACGACAAAGTGGGCATTGATCCTGAGACATTGTCTCTCACTCGTCTGACCGCTGAGGTTCTCACGGAATTGATGCAAGCTCTGAAACGACCGGGGGCCCTTTCGGATTTGACCCTCCTCACGCAGGTGGAAGACGCCAGTGTGTTGGCTGCTGATATGTTGGATGCGCTCCCACCTGCGGAAGAAGAGGATTGAAACCAACCATCGCTTGGGAGGCACGGGGACCGACCGTGTCACAAGGCGACCTTCCGGAAATTTTCGGCCTCAATTGGCGCCCAGAGGCGCCTTTGGAATTCTTCCAACCTTTGCCCAAGGACGCTGCACGTTCGGAGGTGCTCACCTTTCTTGCCCAACAACACGATGCGCATCTGTTCCTTGTGGCGAACATTTGGGACCACATCATCGGGGCCGAACCAGAAACCTTTGAGGGTGCTTCATGGCATGACTTTTCCGAGCGTTTCATCGAGGCGCTTGAACGTGGCCTGAAGAAGCAAATGGAAAGCACGCTCGGCGATGAACTCGACAACGAGGTGATTCCGCGTCGAAGCCTGGCCATGATGCTTGACCGGCGGCGTGCCCACTTCCTTGTTGACATGCGATTGATGATGCGCCGCCTTGCTCACTACATGGCGGTCTCCATGACCCACCGCATGGAATGGCAGCGCATGATGACCCGAACCCGAAGCCTCGACGGAGCGCTCAAAGAACTCTTCACCGACGGTGTCGAGACCCCCGACGGTGGTCGTTTTGGAGGGAAGGGATTCCGCTCAACGTGGCAGGAGGGCGTGGTCGCCGTCGCCACGGCTCTTGAACGCCAACCCGATGCACCACGGGATGCACGTCCCGGCCAAGGCTACGACGGAGACCTCGTCGCCCCCATGATTCGCGATATCGGCCTCGGCCTGGCCATGGGCGATACACCGCTTGACGTGATGGCGGCCAACCTTGGGAAAGTCGGTTCCAACCAGAACGGTGGTTGGGACGACGCCGGTGGACGCGATTTGCACGTTGGCGCATGGCACGTCGGCGTGCTTCCCCCCACGGCACCGTTGCCGATTGCCGCTGCGACCATGACCGGGCTGGCCTTTGCCGCCTGGCGCCAATCCATCGACCGGTTCCATGTGGCTTGCATCGGTGAGGGCGCCTCCTCCTCCGGTGAGTTTTGGGAAGCCATGAACCTCGCCGGGGCGCGTGGCCTGCCGATCACGTACATCCTCCAGAACAATCAAATCGCTCTCGACACCCCTCCCGCTAAGCAATCCGGTGTCGAAGTTTGGGCGGACAAGGCAGCGGCCATGGGCTTCCCGGCATGGACCATCGACGGTTCTGACCCGGCAGCATGGCACGCTTCGGCCGCTGTTGCCCGAGAATTTTCAATGGCTGGCGGCGGACCGACCTTGATTCACGTTGAGACGATGCGAGGCTGTGGACATGCTCACCACCACGACGACCTCTACCTCGGCAATCCAAGTGGCACACCCGCAGGTTACGTCGACCGTGAACTGCTGGATTATTGGGCGGCGAAAGACCCCATCCCAACCCATCGTTCGTTGCTGTTGGACATGGGCGTTGACGAGGCCGAACTGGAGGCCATGGAATCGGAAGAAACGGCGGCTGTTGAGCAGGCCAAAGCATCGCTGATGGCAATGGATTGGCCGGCGCCTGAAACGGTTACCAAAGGCGTCACGACGCTTCACGACGCTGACACCCATGCAGACCATCTGCATCGCTACACCGGTGTGAGCCGTTCAGAACTCACCGAAGCCCCGCTTGAAGTTGGTCAACTGGCTTGGACCTATGCAGAAAAGGGTGGATGGACCTACGCACGGGCCATCCAGCAGGCCATGGCCGACATCGCCACGATGCACGGTGAGGACTGCGTCTTTATTGGCGAGGACATGGAAGTCGCCGGAGCGTTTGGCATGAACATGGCGCTGAAGAACGCCGGCCACACAGACAAACTCATCGACATGCCCCTTTGCGAGGCGGTCATCGTCCATACCGGCGTTGGCGCAGCGCTTTCCGGCATGAAACCGATGGTAGAAATTCAGTTTGGCGGTTTTGCCGCCCTCGGATTCAACGCCCTTGTCAACAACGCTGCGATGCTCCGCTGGCGCTGGGGTGCGGATTGTCCGATGACCATTCGTGTTCCCTTGGGTGCACGAACCCGCTCGGGCCCGTTCCATGCCAACATGATTGAATCCTGGTTTGCCAACGACCCTGGTCTGGTGATCTTGGCCCCTGGAACACCGCAAGATGCTTACGACCTGCTCGTGGAAGGGGCCCAACTTCCCGACCCGGTCTTGATGCTCGAACACATTGGCCTGTACGGCCTGCGAGGTGGCTTGACGGGTTGGGGCATGAACATCAACCAACACGTCGACACCGAGACCGTCAACCAACACGTGACCGAAGGTCAGCCCTACAAACTGGGACGGGCAGAAGTTATTCGAGGCGGGCGGGACATCACCCTGGTAACATGGGGCGCCATGGTTCATATTGCGCTGCAGGCCGCCGAGGCCCTTGCAGAGGAAGATGTTGAAGTCGAAGTGGTGGATCTCCGTACGTTGATTCCCTTTGATTCAGCTACCTGTGTTGCCTCTGTTCAACGCACAGGCCGCTTGGTGGTTCTGCAGGAGGGGCAGTGGTCAGGTGGACTCGGTCATACCGTGCAATCCCGAATCATGGAGGAGTGTTTCTACGAACTCGAATCCGCTCCAACCGTCATTGGCGCCCTTGACACGCCCGTGCCGTTTGCACCACCTTTGGAAAACCACACCATCCCTTCTCTGGAACATGTCGTGGAAATGCTCCGGGCCTCGTTCAAGGCTTGACCGTGTCTGGAAAGAAGCGTTGCTTCACATCAACGGCCAACCATGCACCCAGTGTGGTTGACACGACGTAGAACGGCAGGCTGGCCCACATGGCGTTCAGAGCGTTTGGGCCAAAGGTACGGGCTGGGTTCATGCTCGCTCCGGTGAGTGGACCAGCCACAAACGCCAACAAGGCCACGGTTGCGCCGACCCAAACGGCCACCACCGGCCGAGAGGTTGTCCGTTGTACAATCCACAGGATGCTCGCCATCAAGGCGCAGGTGATAGCGACTTCAATCGAAAAACCGGACGCCAGCGAGAGGCTTGGAATGACCGTGGTGGGTGCAGCACCTGCGACCAAACTCGCCCCCACCAAGGCCCCGAGGTTTTGGGCAACCATGTAGGTGGGTAAGAGACGCCCGTCCAGTTGTCCGTCCCTCCAGAACGCCACACTGACGGCGGGGTTGATGTGAGCGCCGCTCAAGGGGCCGAACAGGAGAATGGCGAGGGTGACCACCGCACCGAAGGCCAACGACACCAAGCCGTGGCTGGCTCCCCAAGCCACGCTACCGCACCCAACGCTCACCATAAGGGCGGTCCCAAGAAACTCCCCTGCAGCCTCTCGCTTCACGACCTTCCCACGACCACTCGGTTCAAATGCTCTGTGAATTCACCAGCACCGTGGCATTCGGTGGCAACGGTCAAGAAGTGGAGGTTGCTCCAAGACGCATGGGAGATGAAGCCGTTGCCTCCCAAACGGGAATTCCCCAACTCTTGATGAGCAACACGCTGGTCTTGAACGGGGCCCTTTTCCTTGGAATTCTGGCCCTCCACACCATGCTTGAGGACTCCAGTATCAACAACAACTACGTCTCGGGCATCCTTCTTGCGATGGCCCTTGCCCTGCTGATTAAATCAGCAGATTTCTTCATTGAGGGCGCCAAAGGATTGGCTTATCGAGCCGGCCTACCCGAGGTGGTCATTGGCTTGACCATCGTATCAATTGGGACCTCGCTCCCCGAAATTCTGGTCACCTCCACCGCTGCTGCCGATGTCGCGACCAACCCAGAAATCGGCGACCTCGCCATCGGTGGTATCTATGGCTCCATCCTTGTCCAAATCACCCTGATTTTGGGTTTAGTCGTGGCGTTCCGTGGTGTCAAGGTTCGACCCTCATGGTTGAAGCGAGACGGGATGATCATGTTCTCCTCAATCGGCCTCCTGACCGTTTTTTTGTTCACCGGCGAGGGGTTGAGTCGTGTGGAGGGGGTGATCTTGATGTCCCTTTACATCGCCTACATTTACTGGCTTCTTTCCCACCGGGATGAAATTCTAGAGGAGGAACTCGGCGACGGTGAACAGGTTGAACGAAAGTTGGACCGAACCACCGCAGCCTACGGTTTCATGGTCACTTCCGGTCTCTTGTTGGCCTTGTTCGCTGCGCACCATTTGGTGAACGTGGCCAGCGACATGGCTTACGCCTTCAACGTCCCCCACGCCGTGATCGGAACAACCGTGTCAGGCCTTGGGACGTCGCTTCCTGAGTTGACCATCGCTTTCTTGGCAGCCAAGCGCAGCCAAGGTGTCGCCATTGGAACGCTCATCGGCTCGAATATCACCGACCCACTCCTTTCCATTGGCTTTGCCTCTGTCGTGTACCCACTGGCGTTAACCGAGGCGAGTTTTGCGCTTACGGCCTACGTGATCATTCCTGCCACCTTCGTTGGCACCGGCGTGGCCTTGCTCATGATGCGGTCCCAGTACGAATTCAAGCAGTGGGAAGGCGTGGTACTGATTTTCATTTACATTCTATTTTTGGCGGCGCTCGCTGCTGAAAGAGTCGGCTTCCTCGTGCTCTGATAGGTTGTGGGGAGCGACCCAACTAATCGCTCTTAAGGGACCGATGCCTCGCAGGTTCATGGTGGACTTCCAACTCGATGAGATGCAAGCCATGCTGAAAGAGCTCGCCAATGAGTTCGCCCGTGACGAAATTCGTCCCCAGGCTGAACATTGGGATGAATCGGCGCATTACCCCAAAGAAACCATTCAAGCAGCCCATGAGATGGGTCTGCTCAACCTCCATATCCCCGAAGCCTACGGTGGAGCCGGATTGGGCTCGTTTGAGGAAGTCTTGGTCAATGAAGAACTCGCCTGGGGCGACCCTGGCTTTGCCACGGCGGCCTACGCCACAGCCTTGGCCAGCGCCCCCATCATCACGGGAGCGACCGAGGAGCAGAAGGAACACTGGTTGCGAAAGATCGCTGAAGAGGGAGCGCTTGCTTCCTACGCCGTCACTGAGCCTGGCGCAGGTTCCGATGTTGCAGCATGCAAAACCACAGCGATTCGTGACGGCGACGAATACGTCATCAACGGCTCGAAGATGTGGATCACTGGGGCAGGCCACGCTGACTTCTTCTTCGTTCTGGCCAAGACCGACCCGGATGCGGGGTATCGAGGCATGTCGGGATTCGTGGTCGAGAAGGATGCTGCAGGCTTCTCTCTGGGCAAAAAAGAAACGAACATGGGGCAGCGATGTTCTGACACGCGCTCCATCACGTTTGACGATGTTCGTGTGCCTGCAGATCATCTCATCGGCGGCTCAGAATCAGGCGGCTGGATGAATGCCATGAAGGCGTTTGACATGAGCCGACCCAACATTGCCGCCCATGCTACGGGCTTGGCTCGTGCGGCCTACGAGCATGCACTCCAGTACTCCAGCGAACGACAGACCTTTGGCAAACCGCTTCACCAACACCAAGCCATCCAGTTCATGCTGGCCGACATGAAAACCAACATCGAAGCGGCCCGAATGCTCACGTGGAAATCCGCTGCAGATTACGATGCTGGCGTCAGAAACACCGAGTCGGCAGCTCATGCCAAGCGTTTTGCTGCCGACATGGCCATGCAGGTTGCCACCGACGCCGTGCAGGTTTATGGCGGCTACGGATATTCAGAAGAGTATCCCGTGGCCCGCCTGATGCGTGGTGCCAAGGTCATGCAAATTTACGAGGGCTCTTCCCAAGTACAACGAATGATCATCGGCCGTGAAATCACCAAAGGGCTCTAATCAGCGCCGTCCCTTCCTCAGGTTGTCTTCGAGCTGCCATACCTGATTGTCGTCGTGGTGCCATGGCGTTGGGCCGCTGGTCGCCTGTAGTTCTTGTTGATCCATCCAGTTATCCAACTGGCGATGTTCAATTTGAGTGGCTTCGTTTTCGAAGGGTTCGGGTGAAAACAGCTCGCTAAGGGACCAGAGTTCGTCTTCCTGCAATTGTTCGGTGAGGTCCTCATACTCGTCATACATGTAGGCGGTTTCATCGTCTTCATCGTACACCTCATCGTGCATGATCACGCCGTCTTCGCTGAACTGATACACATTCTCGAGAGCATGGCGGGGCGAGACGATGAATTGGGCCAAGAGTGGAATTCGCATGGCCGTGGTTTTGTCGTTTTGCAGGGCCAAGGCCAGGGCGGCGATTTGGTCGCCAATCGGAAGATGCCGGGAACGTTGCGTGGGATGCATGCAAAGGGAGACCATGAATGGCGTCCGCTCAACGATGTCCTGTTTCCATGGGCCCGCATCGATGCTTGTTCGCCAATGGACTTCTTTCACTTCCCGGTATTGGCCTTCGACCTCTACGTAGTCCTCGACATAATGCGCATGCAATCCAACTCTGTACCACCTTCGTGAAGTGCCCCGAATCACCACCCTTGGCAGCCCTTGTTGGTCCAAGGCCAAAGTCATCGCATCGGAGCCTTCCGCGATGGAATCAAGAAAGCGCATGGACTTCATGTGCGCATCTCGCGCAGCCTTTGGCCAGTGTCCTGGCGGGTTCCATGCATCCATGCGAGCAAAGTTCTCCGAGCCTATATCAAGGCCCATACGGCAAACAACCAAAACTCGGCGCAGCCTCCTCATCCCATGGCATCCTCACCAGCGGCCGCCGTCGTGCTCGCTGCAGGGCTCAGTAGGCGACTTGGTCGCCAAAAGGCGCTTGTTTCAATCAACGGCGCAACCCTCGTGGAGTGGAGTTATCGACGCCTGAGCGAGGCGGGGTGTGATGTGGTGGTGGTGGTCAACAGCGAGGTCGCACAACGGGTGGCTCATTTGCTCCCCGACGCAACCCTCGTCGAGAATGACGACCCCGATGCCGGGCGCACAGGGTCTCTTCAACTCGGTTGCAAGGCATTGGCCCAGCAGAACGGTGTGATGCCGGCGCGTTTGGTGATGGCACCCGTGGACCGGCCGGCGTGGAATGCTGCCGTCCTCCAAGAAGTGCTCAACACCTCGAAGAGCGGTGCACCGGCGCATCACGGGCGCCGCGGGCATCCAGTCTTGTTGGACCAAACGGCCATTGAAGTGGTCATGGCAGCCAAATCGGATGCATCTCTCAGAGAATTGGTTTCTTTCGCTGAAATTCCAACCGAAGCGCCTTGGCTGTTCCACAACATCGACACGGAGGACGATGTTGACCGGTTACTCGGGGATGAGGCGGCCCTTTTGGCATGCTTTCCTCAAGGCGAAGGGATATGAGGGCCGTCCGTAGAGGGACGTTCATGACCGCTCATATCCTTCATTGGGTGCTGGGCGAGTTGGCTTCCCAACGGCGCGTTGTGTTGGCGACCGTGCTGAACACCTCAGGCAGCGTGCCCGGTAAGACGGGGGCTCGTTTGGCCATGTCCTCTCATGAACAATCATGGGTCGGAACCGTTGGTGGTGCAGGTCTTGAACACCGCGTCCTCCAACGCTGCAGGGCGTTGCTGAACGAAGCGCATCACCCCTTCGCTGAAGTCCTAACATATGGATTAAACAAAGGTGCGAAGGGCTATGAGGTGACGCCCCTTGATTCATTGTGCGGCGGTCGAGTTTCGATCGCCGTTGAGGTGATGATTCCCATGCCACACGTGCACATCATGGGCGGTGGTCATTGCGGGGAAGCCTTGGCTGCCACCCTTCACGGACTCGGATGGGACTACTCGGTGCATGACACCCGAGAAGCCTACGTGTCTCACGACAAGTTCCCACACGCCGTTGAACGTTCTTCGGCTCCGATAGCCGGCGTTCTTGAGGGAGAATCGGCAGCATCGCTCACTCGATTTTCTGATATTTTGCTCCTTGGTCATGACTGGGCAGAGGACCAGGAACGCCTGCTTGGCCTGCTTCAGTTGCTCAACCAAACGGATGTAAAATTGGACGGGAGGCAACATCCTCGCCTCGGGGTCATCGGAAGTCGATCAAAGTGGCAGGCTTTTGAGGAGGCGGCAAGGGGAGAGGGCGTGCCTCAGGCCTTGCTCGACCAGGTCATCTGCCCCATTGGGTTGAACATTGGAGCCCAATCTCCTGAAGAGATCGCCGTTGCAGTAGCTGCACAAATCATGTCGCTTCACAAATCCGTGGACCCGGCATCCGCCACTTGGCGTCAGGCTTGAGGTTTGAACACCTGCTCGCGGAAGTATTTGAGTTCCTCAATGGATTCAAGGATATCATCGAGAGCGAGATGAGTCCCTTTTTTGTTGAATCGAGGGACATCCCTGTACCATCGCCTCGCCAACGCTTTGATGGTCGAAACGTCCACCATGCGATAGTGGAGGTAGTCGAGAAGTTCTGGCATTTCTTTGGCCATGAATTGTCGGTCGTTCCATACGCTGTTTCCACACAATGGAGCGGTATTTTCGTCAACCCATTCCTTGATGAAGGCAAGGGTGGCTTGTTCTGCTTCATCAATGCTCACCCCCTCTGAGCGAATCCGGTCCACCAGGCCACTTCGATGGTGGTGTCGGGTGTTCCAATCGTCCATACCAGCGAGCAGGTCTTCATCTACACGGATGGCGAGGTTGGGGCCAGTGGCCAAGACGTTGAGGTCACCATCGGTCACTACCGTGGCGATTTCAATGATGGATTCCCGAGCGATGTCAAGACCGGTCATTTCGAGGTCGATCCAAACCATGCGGTGGTGGCGGTTGTCCATGGACACCTTGCAACGGAGAAGGGTCTTGATTCTTCGTTCACGAGCGAACGAGGTCAAGCACCGTTGTTGGCCGACTCAAAGGTCAGCATGATCTGACCGTTGGGACCAAACGCCACCACGGGAACATAACCATCGTGTGGCGTCGTATCAAGGGAAGCAAGGATGTTGTCCACGGCATCCTTCGGCAAACGCAGAGCGAACCCTTCGCCCGTATCGAGCAACCCGCTGTGACCGGGCCGTGCAGGCTCTTGGGCAATCTTCTGAGCAACCTTGCCGTCCCACGACAGGAATGCCTCGCAATGGGGGCAAACAAATTCACCACCTTCGCCATGGTCCAATCCAAAGACTTCGGCACAATGCGGGCATGAAATCTCAACCAGGTCCTCCTCTTCAACGACCTCAGCCAAGTCCTCCTGTTCAACGACCTCAGCCAGGACCGCTTCTCCGCTGGTTGCAGCGGACGCTGCCTCTGGCTCATCTTCATCCTCAATGACGATAATGTCATCCTCATCGGCCTGTTCGGCGTCAACCACAGGTTCAGGGGTTGCTGTCTTGGTGGTTGATGGTTGTTCAACGGTATCGACTGGCGGGTGATTGGCGACATCAGCCATCGAACCCGCTTGGGGTACGGCAGGAGCCTCATGGTAGATGCCATCGTCCTCGTTCATGCGCTGCATGAACAGGAAACCAAAGCCAAGAGCCACCATGCCAATCATGACGGTGGCGATGGCGCTGAACAGATCGTTGTTGAGAGAATTCGCAAACAGGAAGGCCGTGAGGATGGATCCGTAGCCACCTACGCCTCTTCGCCACCGGGCATCGGCTTCTTCGCTGAAGCCCTGAATACCGAGGATCACAAGGTAGACCGTCGTCAGCAGATAGGCCATCGATTCGAGGTTCAAACTGTCAAACATGATGAACAGGCCAATGATGGAGTAGAGCACACCACTCATGCCCAGGCGATCCATGTAGGCGAAGAAAGCCTCGTCGTTGTCCCAATCAAAGGACTCGTAATCATAGACGAGGTCGTCCTTCGCTGACATCAAGGTGAGAAGAATACCTTGGACGGCCAAGGTGAGGCCGGTGATGGTTTGACGCTGTTCGTCGGTACCGATCTCTGCCTGAGCCATCATGTTGACGATGCTGAAGGTG
>Ga0213865_10001731_pt1 | contig 14066 bp, 14 predicted proteins | sample PICome_6_FD_160100 | JGI IMG/M metagenome (GOLD analysis project Ga0213865, IMG submission 160100) | Coastal seawater microbial communities near Pivers Island, North Carolina, United States - PICO282 | ecosystem: Environmental > Aquatic > Marine > Coastal | place: USA: North Carolina...
ATAGTAAATCAAACAACAGTACCAGCAACCAGTTTTTTAAGAGATGATGTAGACGACATCACGCAAGGATCTTTAACTGTACAAAACAATAACGGAATCACAGTTGGATTAAACAATGACGGATCATTAAAAGTTGAGTCGGGTGCTTTAGTTTTAAGAAACAACAGGACAAATGCAGATATTAAATTCAAAATAGATAGAAGCGGTGTAGTTAATACTGCAATTCATATTGATGCAAGTGAAAAATATTTTGGAATTTGGAAAGAAAACCCAACAACTAATCTTGATGTTGATGGTAGTGTAAGAATTTCAGGAAACTTAACTGTTGAAGGCGAAACAACTTCGATTGAAGTTGAAAATCTACGTGTAAAAGACAAAAACATTGGATTGGGTGTTGATGAATTAGATGCACCTGTTGAAAATGATGCAGGTATAGATGGTGGCGGGATAGATTTATTTTCAACTTCCAACAATCACAAGACTTTAAGATATGCCTATGATGCCAATGTTGCAACAGAAAGATGGGAATCAAATATCAATTTTGGTGTTGCCACTGGTAAAGCATTCAAAGTTGGTGCTGATGATGTGTTGAGTGGAGATACATTAGGCACTGGTGTTGTAGATTCTAGTTTACAAACTGTTGGAATTTTATCTAATTTAAGAATAGGAAATCCTGCTGTACCAGGAGATCCACAAGTTGTAGTTACCGGTGCGTCAAGATTAATTAGTACATCTTCAGGCTCATTGAGTATTGGAGCAAACAATAATATTATACAAATTCAAAGTTCAGCAAGAATCACCGGCCTAGGTGACCCAACAGGCAACACAGATGCCGCTACCAAAGGTTATGTGGACGGTAGAGCAATAATCGGTGTGCAATTAGATATTTCATCATTGAGCAACAATGACCTTGGCAGTAACTATCAAGGTGTTGCTGACATATTACAAGACTTATTTCCTACACAAGGTTATCCTGTTGGAGGAGAACTTGAGACTCCAGGCAACAGACCTGGTATTACAGATTCATTATCCAGCAGTTCAATACCAGCCAGAGCCGAAGGTGCTTTAGCAAGAGTGTTAGCAGTGGATTATGGATCAGGTGGTGGAGTAACTATTTCAGGAGCAGATTTAGACACAGCAATTGACACATTTACTATTGCTGTTGACAGAACAATCACATCCAATCCAAAGATAATCACATCAATTGAGTTGGGTAATCAAATTGGTGGACTAACAGTGACACGAATAACCTGTGCTTCTGCACATGGCTATGAAGCAGGTGAAACTGTGACAATTTCAGGTGCTAACGTTGACGCAATCAACGATGGATTGGGAACAAACACAGCATTGAATGGCACACACACAATTGAAAGTGCTGAAGTGATAGGCGATGCGGCATTTGTAAAATTAGACATCAATTTAGACACATCAGCAGGAAATCTAGTTAACAACTATTCACCTAGCAGTGGAACTATAGAAAGAGTGCCTGTTTTAGGAAGTGCGAACAAATCTGTGATTGAATCAATAGGATTTAACAATTTATCAGGTAATATTTCAATTACGCCAAGTAGAACACTGTTGCAATTTGGAGTGGTTGGCGGAGTATGGGTGTTTGACAGGGTGATTACCCCTACAACTCCTTATTAATTTGTTATAAATACAAGGAGAGATACTAATATGGCATATGTAATAAACAAATTTGATGGAACACTGTTAGCCACAGTAGACGATGGCACAATAGATCAAACAACCAGTCTGCGTTTTGTAGGTAAAAATTATGCTGGTTATGGTGAAATACAAAACGAAAACTTTTTACACTTATTAGAATCATTTGCAAGTTCAAACAGTCCAGCCAGACCAGTAAGTGGTCAGTTGTGGTTTGATGCAGGTACAAATAAATTAAAATTTTACGACGGCACAAAATTTAAAACAACAGGTGGAGCAGAAGTTTCTGCTACAACACCAACAGGATTGGTCACAGGTGACTTTTGGTGGGACACATCAAACGAACAGTTGTACGCATACAACGGAACATCTTTCACATTGGTTGGACCACAAGGTGTAGGTGACGCTGTAACTCAATTAAGAAGTAGAACAATCACAGACACAACAGATGTTTCTAGATTGATTATCGAAGCAGTTGTAAACGATGAAGTGATTTATGTAATTTCACAAAATGAATTCACAATTTCAACAGCAGATCCTGCCAACGTAATCACAGGCTTTGATGTTATAAGAAAAGGGTTAACACTTAAAAACACACAAAATTCAACAAATGGTGTTACATCTACAGATCATCAATTTCATGGAACAGCATCAAACACATTGAGATTTGGTGGAAAATTACCTTCAGAATTTTTAACTTCAGGTGGACAAAGTGTGTTTCAAGGACTTGCAAGATTTTCTGACCAAGGATTTTTAGTTGGTGATGATGGTGATGCAAGATTTGATATTCAAAATGATAACGAAGTACACATTGCCAATGAAGTAGGTGACGAAATTGTATTCAAAGTAAACGCCGCAGGTCCAGTAACAGAAATTTTAAGAATAACCACAGACGGCATTGAGCCAAGTGCAAGTGGTATCAGAACAGTAGGTACATCAGTAAATCCTTGGGACGAAATGCACAGTTCAGCATTCAAAGGTAATGCAGATTCGGCAACAGGAATAAAAGCAGGTGCAACTGTGTATGCAGGCAGTCAAGCCGCAGTGGCTAACACAACACCTTTGCGTGATGCTTCAGGAAATATTTCTGCAGTGGTATTCAACGGTATTGCTTCGCAAGCCAACTATGCTGATTTGGCAGAGAAATATTCAACAGACAAGGAATATGAAGTGGGCACAGTGATGACCATTCAACAATCTGGCACAGCAGAAATGACAGCGTGTGATGAAAACAGTCAACCTGTAGGAGTTATTTCAGAAAGTCCAGCATTTTTAATGAACAAAGATGCAGATGGACAAGCAATTGCTTTGGTAGGACGTGTACCAGTCCAAGTGCTTGGTGCAGTTAAAAAAGGTGCTAAATTGTATGCTAATGTTTCAGGAACAGCATCAATTGATGGTAACCAAAATTATTTGGTAGGATTTGCATTAGAATCAAATCAAGAAGTTTCAATAAAGACAGTAGAGGTCATGCTGAAATTATAATTACTAATAAAATACCATGGCAATAATAACAGCAGAAAGATACAACAATTTACGAAGCACAGTGGATTCTGTGTTGGGCGTAGGAACTGGTAATTCTGGTTATGGTGAAAATCTTGCAAGTACATCAGTTAGTGTTGGTGATCGAGTAGAAGCAGACAATCTAAATAATTTATACGAAGACATTAGAAAGTCATACAAACATCAAAATGGGGGAGATCCAACAGCGGCACAACTTCAAGAAGTGGCGGCAGGTGAATTGGTGTATGACAACGACACAACAGATTTTAAAGGTTGGGATCAATATGAAGCACTGGCGGCTAACATAACCACAAACAGATTAAATGTTGCCGGTTCACAAATTCAACAGTTTAATTCTACAGTTTCTAAAACAAGAACATCCACATGGAATGGCACAATAGAACACAGATTCAACATGAGTTTTGCCACAGCCAATGACGCAAGATACTTTTTTAATTCAGGCGGAACACTAAAAATTACCACATCAATTTCAGGTGGATCAGGATCAAAAACAGCAGATTGGAAAAACAATATACTTGGGCCAGCAGGCACAATCACTATCAATTACACCACAACTACTAGAAGCGGTACACAAGGAACTGTAACTTCAACAGGTTGGTATGACTTCAATGTGGGACAAAACTACACAGTGTACAATCAAGTGAACGGCGGTACTGGTGTGTACACAGAAAACGATTACTACATTGTGGTCCAAAAAACTTCAACATCTAACCTTTATGTGCGTGTGATATTGAGAGATCAAGACGCAGGTGATCAAACAGGTTCAGGTCCTCCAGTGGATGAGAATGTGAATGGTAGTTTGACTTGTTCAGTACAGTACCAAAAATCCATAACTGAAGTGGTCGGTCCGACGCCTACTTTCGCCATAGCATCAGGTAGTACACTCTAAATCATTGACTGATACCAAAAATTTTGCTATAATACAAGCAAAGTATGGAATCTAAAATTAAAGACATAATGGATTACGCAGACAGACTGTCTGTGATCGAGAATCAGAAAGAAATATTGACTAGACAGTTTGAAGAAAACTGCATGACTTACGTTGACGGTCATCAAATAACTATTGACATAACACTGATAACAACCTGTCAAAGTTACGTTGACCTAGGCAGAACTCAAAATATATCTATTCTGGATGATTTTAAATTGCCTGTGGTTGTTGAAGATGCAGAACAATTCTTAATAGATATTTCTGATCAGTATCAACAAGCACTGAATCTTTATCAAACAGAATATTCTAAATTGGTCAAGCAACGAGGAGATTTAGATGCATGATAAAGGTGTTGTGTTACATGCTCACGGAACAAAACCAATCAATTATATACAACAAGCCATATTCTGTGCAAAGAACATAAAAAAATTTTTAAATTTACCAGTAGCATTAATTACTTCGGAAGAACATATATCAAGTGAATACTTTGACCATGTTATCAAGGTAGATCCAAGCAACACAACTCAAAAAAGAAATTTTGTTAATCAAGACACCAGTGAAGAAGTCATATGGGACAATCACAGCAGAGTACACAGTTATGATTTAACTCCATTCAAAGAAACCATTGTGATGGATACAGATTTAATTGTGGGCAACAGCAATCTTTTAAAATGCTTTGATTCCAAGGAAGATTTTTTAATCAACAATGAATCAATATACATCAACAAAAATCATAGAAATGATTTAAAAATAAAATACATGACAAATTTTATCAGCATGTATTGGGCCACAGTGTTTTATTTTAAAAAAACACCAGTCACAAAGAATCTTTTTGACTTGATAAAACACGTGAAACAAAACTATCAATTTTACAGATTTGCTTATGATATCGCAGAAACCAAGTACAGAAACGACTATGCATTTACTATTGCAATCCATATGCTCAACAACTTTGAAATAAAACCAAACAACAAACAACTGCCTATCAATCTTTTTTATGTGACTGACAAGGATAAGGTTTTAAAATTTAGCAACAACACTTGGCATTTTGCATTGCCTAAAAACGACAACACATATTACAGATGCAATATCGCAGATGCAAACATGCATGTAATGAACAAGTTTGATTTGGATAGGATTATACATGAAAACAACTAAAGGATATTTCATCTTTGTACAAGCCAGCGAGCAAAAAGACTATCTCAGTCAAGCAATTGCATTGGCAAAATCAATCCAGATACACAATTCAATCAACCAAGTGAGTATAATGACAAACTGTGTGATGACAGAACAACAAAAACAGTGCTTTGATAGAATATACAGCATACCTGGCATTGATGAAGCTCAAACACAGGAATGGAAGATACAAAACAGACACAAAATTTACACAGCAAGTCCTTACGATGAAACCATTGTGTTGGACAGTGATATGCTGTGCCTCAGTAATATAGATCACTGGTGGAACATTTTAAAACATACTGATCTCTATTTTACAAACAGTGTACAAAATTTTATAGGTGAAACAGTGACAAATAATTTTTATAGGAAAACTTTCATAAAAAATCAGTTGCCCAGCATCTATTGTGGTATGTTTTATTTTAAAAAGACATCATTCAATAACAAATTTTTTGCCTTGTTGACACACGTGATGCAACACTATGATGATTTTGCATTGAAATACTGCAGAGAGCATGTTCAAAAATGGTGCAGTTTAGATGTTGCCACAGCAATCACCTGCAAAATTTTAGGATTTAAAAACACAATAGCAAATAAAAATTTGACTTTTACTCATATGAAATCAAGACTGCAAAATTGGAATGTCGGCGAAGACTGGATGAAGGACATGCCAGTTGCGTATGATGACATGTGTAACATCAAAATCAACAGTGTCAGACAGAATGGATTACTGCACTATGTTCAAGACAGTTTTTTAAACACAGATATTAAGAATATTGTAAACAGGTTATGGAAAGAAAAGACATCAAATTTGGCGTAGAAAAAATAGATCATAAGTGGTATTTTCATTTTGATACCAACACTGGAATGGTCAACAGCATGAGTGTGATCAAGGAAAACAGTTCAATTGAAATTCCTGAACAGATGGCATTGAACATACAAAGCGGTGTGGACAATATGGCGTTTTACAAAGTGGTGTTCGAGAATGGTGCATACAAGTACGTCAACACGGTGCAAGCCATCACAGAAGTAAGTGAGGAAAAAAACTATAAAAATGAAAACAAAAATTTTTATAAAATACCAGATGTGTTGCAAGATAGTCAGATTGTGTTAACACATAAGGCAAACAAAATCTTTATCAGTGCCACACAGCAAATGAAAGGTATAATTCAAGAAACGTTTGATCACAAACAATCTAATTCGCACAAATTTTATGTGTGTCAAAAAAATGATCACAGTATTTTACACGCATTGCTTGATGTGGAATTGAACGATCTGGTTCACAAGGAACTGGAGTTTGATATAGGTCTAGAAAAGTCGCAGTGCTCTGTGTATTGTAGAAAGGTTTTTGATTACTGTTATGTTTGATGTATTTTTTATCGATGTAAATGAGCCAAACGCAGATAAAAATTTTGCTCTATTAAAACAAAAGGCACCTTATGCACACAGAATCAGCAGAGTACAAGGTATTCATCGAGCACACAAAAAAGCCGCAGAGATCTGTTTAACCAAGATGCTGTATGTGGTGGATGCAGATGCTGTGATAGAACAAGACTTTAATTTTGATCATGCACCAGACGAATATGACTTACAAACTGTGCATGTATGGCACAGTAGAAATCCAATAAACGATCTTGAATACGGATATGGCGGTGTAAAACTGTTTCCTACACAGCTCACAAGACAGATGAATACAGATAGTGTGGACATGAGTACCAGCATAAGTGATCAATTTAAAGTGATGCCCGCAGTCAGCAACATTACAGAATTCAACATAAACAATTTTCATTCATGGAAAAGCGGCTTTAGAGAATGTGCTAAATTGGCATCAAAAGTCATAGATCGTCAACAGGACGCTGAAACAGAAAAAAGATTGGACACATGGTGCACTGTGGGAGCAGATAAACCATATGGCGAATATACCATTGCCGGAGCCAAGGCAGGCAGACAGTTTGGCGAATTAAATAAAAACACAGACCAGATGAAATTGATTAATGATTATTCTTGGTTAAGAAACAAATACAAAGATGACTTCGCGTAATATCATAAAAATAGCAGATCAAGACATTGTGTTTCTCAGTTATGATGAGCAGAATGCTGAAAAGAATTATGCTGACTTAAAACGTAAGATACCATGGGCCAAACGTGTGCATGGAGTGGATGGATCAGATGCGGCACACAAAGCCTGTGCAGAGATTTCAGACACCAAACACTTTATCACTGTGGATGGTGATACCATAGTGGATCCAGAGTTTCTCAATGTCGAACTAGACACTACTGCAATGGGTTTAAACGACGACTATCAGTTTAGTTGGTGCGGAAACATTAATGTTAATGGATTAAAATATGGCAATGGCAGTTTAAAAATGTGGACCAAAGACTTTGTGCAGAACATGAAAACACATGAAAATACAGATGGTTCAGATGACACACAGGTAGAATTTTGTTACTTTGACAACTACTATCAACTGAATGAAAATTATTCTACCAGCATTATAAACAGTTCACCTGCACAGGCATGGCGAGCAGGATTTAGAGAAGGTGTAAAAATGAGTCTAGACAGAGGATCAAAGGTTAAAGATTTGAACAAAGATATATGGGCAAAAAATTTACACAGATTGTTGATTTGGATGAACGTAGGCACCGATGTTGAACATGGTTGGTGGAGTTGCTTTGGTGCACGGCAAGGTTGTTATTTGACAATGTGTACTGATTGGAATTATTATCTCACAAGAGATTTTAAAGCATTAAATGAATTATGGAAAGAAAATGAAACACACAATGATATCGATCAATTAATGAAGACGTACAGTGAGTCTTTGATATCAAAAGGGATTAATATTGGTTTGGATCCACTAGAGCCTCAGCAGAGTAAATTTTTTAAACAGGTGTATGTGAATAACACAAGACGTTTTAAATAATTTTTCCTATTAAAATAAATCTTTTTCCTCTAGAATCTTCTATAATTTCTTGTTCGATAATTTCAGAATTCGAAGGCATTTGTTGGACAAATTCTTCAATGTTGTTGACACAATTTATGTGTCCTTCTATATCAAACATGTTATTAGAAGTTACAGCAAAATAGGAACCTTTATTCCAGTATGGCCATTCTTTCATAGATTTCATGTGTTCGCATGAAGTATTGATCACACAACTAATTTTTGAATAGTCTAATTGTTTTGTGAACACATCACCAGTAGACCATGAAACATTTTTACAGTGAGGAAATAGATGATTTTTACCAATTCTTATCACGGTATCATCCAGATCAACAGCAGTTATTTTATTTACTTTGGGAGCAAGATAAGGAATCAATATACTACCAAACCAACATCCTAACATTGCTATATTAGATTCTGTATCAACATAGTAATCAACTAATTCTAATAGTTTTAATTTTGCTTTAAACTGATTATCACTGTAAGAATCAAGAATATCATTTGACATTTCTGGATGTTCTTTAATAGTTTTTAAAACGTTTCTAAATATATTTTCGTTGATCATTGCCATTTTATTATCTCATCATACTCTGGTTTTCTATCGTCTTCATATCTGCTCCATCGCTTTAATATTTCATATCTGTACTCTTGTTTGTAACCAATTGACATCAGCACAGAGGGTCTATACTTGGAATGAACAAGTCCTGCTTTTCTCCATTTACGGATGTCTCTAAAAAAGCAAGAAGTGTATGACACATCAATGTCATATTCCAATAGATATGTTGTGAGATTTTGAATAAACATGCCCACTTCTACACATATAGAATCAGTGATATTATCTACTCTGTCAGGAAACTTTTGATCGTAAAACATTCCTTGTCTAACTTGCTCTTGATAAAATTTGTTAGGTTCTCGTGGTTCTTGATGAATGCACAACAAATATGGATTTTTTTTGATGTGTTCGTAAAAAGGATTTTCTTTTCTATCTTCTGTTTTTGTTTGTTGTCCTCTTGCTACGGCACTTTGTTCTGCACTAATATGATTTTTGTGAACCATTTGATGTACTAATTCTTTTTCTTTATGATGTGTAGGGCCGTACACAAACACTTTGTATGCCATGGCATTATTTTTAGACGGTGTAGTTTTCCATGCTTTCCACAATGCAGATTCAACGTATTCCTTAGGAGGTATTTTACCTTTTATATATGATCTCACGTGATGACGTTTTTCCAACAGTTCAAATGTTGTTGACTGTGTTTTTCCTTTTCGTGCTTGTTTCTTCCAACCCATATATTATACCCAATTTACCACTTCGTTTATTTGTGGTTTAAAATCATCTTCTGGTTTCCAACCCTTTGCTTGTAAATTTTGTGTTCTGTATTTTTCACCATATCCCATAGACATCAACATGATTGGTCTGTGTTTAACAAAAGGCAGGTTGTGCCAATGTTTAACCAAGGTAGGCATACACACAGCATAAGATACATCTATGTCATGTTCCATACAAAACAGTGTGAGGTGACTTGCAAACATACCCACCTCAATAGATGTAGTGGTTATGATTTCGTTCACTTGATCTTCAAACATTTCTTGTGCATAGTGTCCATTCTTTATTGTATGTTGAACATATCTGGTTGGCTTATCGCACACTCTTGCTGTAAAAATTAACAAGTAACTGTTTTCTTTGATGTGATTGTAATAAGGATTAACAATCGTTTGTGCTTCTTTAATCTTGCCTTCTTTAGCCGCTTGGTCTTCACTGTGCTGTTGTTTTGCAACACACTTGTTCCACACCAATATTTTCTCTTCTTTTTTATCAGGACCTAACACATGAACAGAGTATGGCATGAAATTGTTCTTGGAAGAAGTGGCTTGCCATGTTTTGTGAAGCAAACGTTCAACAGTTTCCTTTGGTATCTTTACATTTATATTGTATGATGTCACGTGCTTTCTTTTCATCAATGTTATTAGTGAGTCCATACTAGTTCTTTCTTATTATCCAATCATTTATAACCAACATATCCAATGCACTTGTATCGAAAGTTTTCAATGCATCTTCAGGAGTTTCCACCATTGGTTCCTGACAATTAAAACTGGTATTCAACAGCATGGGTATGCCTGTAATGTTGTAAAATTCTTCAATCAGTTTGTAAAATTTAAGATTGAACTGTTTGTTCACAGTTTGTATTCTTGCTGTGTTGTCCACGTGTGTGACTCCTGGAATTTTGTCTGACTTTACAGGCACAATTCTACTCATGTACGGACTGGGCTGGTTTGTGTCAAAATATTCTTGATAGTGTTCTTCCAACACACTGGGAGCAAATGGTCTGAAGTCTTCACGCTTTTTAATTGTGCTGTTGATGATATCTTTTATGTTGGGATTGCGTGGATCAGCCAATATGCTTCTGTTACCCAATGCTCTGTTGCCACTTTCTGATCGGCCTTGATACCAGCCCACAATTTTTCCTTGTGAAATAGCAGTTGCAACTTCCTTGTACAGTTCACCATTGGAATAGTGTTCTGCTTGATAATCCATCATAATGGCTTCATGTATTTTTTGATCTGGACCTGCAAACACTGTTGGAATATGGACATTTTGATTCAAAACATAATTGGCGTGCATGTAAGTGCCTAAAGATTGTCCTTCATCACCCACTGCAGGCGGAACATGAACATTTTTGTAGTGCTTGGTTAATTCTTCATTCATATATCCATTGTAAGCCACACCACCTGCTACACAAATATTGTCGCAAGATTTAATTGGCAGTATGTGTTTTTTAATCAAATCAACAGTGACTTGTTGAAGGGTGTATGCTATATCTTCTCTCGGAATATTTTTAATCACTTGATCAGCAAAATCAGGCAGTTTATGATTGGCATTCATGATGTACGCTTCAATCATAGCGTGTGCTTGATGACTGTACTTGCCATAACCTGCTAACCCCATCACTTTGCCAGCATCAAGATATCTAAAGCCCAGGTCTTGTGCCAATCTGTTCCACAATCCTCCTATGGGTATTTGTTTAGAAAAATCATTTATGAATCCGTTCTTTGTGATAAAAATACAATTGAATTGCCATCCTCTGCCATCAATGGCCAATATGTCTGAATCTTTGAATCCAGAAGACAAAAAAGCATATGCGGCATGACTTTGATGATGATCTATGTAGTAGACATTGTCTTTGGTGTAATTCTCCCACAATGTCATAGGTTTAAAATTTAAAAAGTTTTTGTTGGTGAAATGTTCATCTAACAAATCACTCACAAATTCTTGTCCTAGATTAGAAACTGTGAAAGCAAACACATTTTCTTTGCTTCTGTTGTTGTATGCATCAAGCACATGTTGTTTAAAAAATGTTTTGCTGGGTGCAGGATCATGTGAATTTGTGGGATTGAGATTGTGCCTCACTCTGTTGTGTCGTTCAATTTGATTGTGGATAACACCGTCGTAAGTGTTGTGATCATGTATGTTTAGTGCTACTGAATAGATACTCATTGATCAACTTTTTCCAATGCAATTTTTTCTAAAATTTGCATTTTACGTTGTTGTGGTCTTGGTGGAATTATGTCCATACAGGATCTGCAATACTTTTCAAACTGGAACAGATCAAAGTTCATCATTTTGTCTATATTTTCTTTTGTAACATCAAATTGTCTAGAACCATCAATAACTTTTCTACTGCAATGTCTAATCTTTTGCAATTCAAAATCCACCACAGGCACCAATGGAAATTTAGCACATATACGTCTGTCTAATTCTGGTGCTTGTACCACTGTGTGATCATTGTGATAATCAGGTGATCTTGAATTGTATTCTTTAAACTCTGTGTTTTTGTGCATGAGAAATGACAAGTCATGTTTATCTCTGTATTCAAAATAGCCTGGAGTTTCAATTATCAAGTTGTAATTGTTTTTGTCATTCTCTGGTAAAAAGTCATAGTTGCCTAATTTTTCAATTTTATCACCATAAAAATCTAACACCAAATGTTCTATGTAGATTATTTCTGGATCCTCTAATAGATGAGGATAAAATTTTCTAATCAATGAATTGGACATGATTTGCACAACCAGATTAGGATGCTTTTTGATCTCAGCAATCACTTCATCTAGATTTTTAATCAGTCCCGGTTCTCCACCCAACAAACAGATACGTGTTTTGTATGGACTCAAATATTCAACAGTGCGCCTTAAAAAATCCATGTCCACGTGAAGATTACGCATCTCCAAAGTCCATGCTGTACAATAGTGACAAGATTTGTTGCATGATTTTGATAGATAGAAATCCACCGTGAGATATTCTGAACTTTTTAATTCTGCTAGTGTTAATTGTTTATTCATGTGTTAGATTTATCAATGTGTTCAATAATTACAATATTTATTGACACAAATTTTTGGTTGTACTTGTCTAGGCAATAAATACTGTCATGAACAGAATAGTTGCTTTTGGTTGCAGTAATACTCAAGGACAATCATTACCTGATTTAGAAGAAGGTGACCATAATGTTAGTGATTATGCCTGGCCTTCTGTTTTGGCAAAAAATTTAGGCTTCTCAGTTTGGAATCGCGGACATGGTGGAGCCAGCAACAAATTAATTTTGCACAGATTGTTAAACACTGATTTTGAAAAAACTGACATTGTGGTGATCATGTGGACTGCTTTCTGTCGAAGTTGTTTTATTGACAAAGACAAAGTGTTACGTATGCTACCATCAGACATTAATAGACCAAAAATAGAACACAAAGAAGCGAACAGATTACACTCCGCATACTACTACGAACATCTTGATTCTGACTATAATGCTTGGTATGACAGCATGGTTCAAATAAATCTTGCGAAAGCACATCTTGATTCTTTACAACTTAAAAATTTTCATTTAACTTGGGATCCTAGTCCATACCAACGTAAAAGACCCAACTGGAGTAAAGTTCAACTAATCCACAAATTTTTTCCTGAAGTAGATTTCGCTTCAGATAATAGTCATCCAGGAGTTAAATCGCAAAAATTAATGGCTGAATTTATTCAGAAGAATCTAGAACTGATTCTTTAATATCTTTAATCAAAGTTGCAATCTCTTTTTGTTCTAAGTAAGCATGGACAGGTAAAGACAGTATTGTGTCTGTAACCAGTTTAGAATTTACACAATCATCTTTCTTATAGTCTATACTCCAAGCATTGTACATGGAATTTTCTGATAGTGGAAGTTCATAATGCACAGAAAGATTTAGTTTATTTTTTACTTTGTTTCTTGTTGCTTTGTCTTTAAATCTAATTGTGTATTTGTGCCAGTTGTGTATAACACCATCTGCCACTGTGGGAGTTTGTATGGGTAAATCTTTAAATGCACTGTTGTACGTCATGGCAGTCTGTTGTCTAATTTGTCTATCACGTGTTAAATTTTTTAAACGCAATTGAATTATTTGTGAATTTAACACATACATTCTTGAATTGTATCCAAGCATTTCATAATCTTTGCCTTTTCCATGACGTCTTAATTTTTTTACAGTGTTTGCTAACTGTTCATTGTCTGTCAAAAATATTCCACCACCATTTATTCCGGATACTACTTTGTTTGTGTTAAAACTAAATGAACTGCAATCTCCAATAGAGCCGGCTTTGCGGTTATTGATGCGTGAACCTAAACTTTGTGCCGCATCTTCCACAAACATTATGCCTTTGTCTTTGCAATATTGTTCAATATCATCAGTATCACTCATATTGCCAAACAGATGTGTGTATATCAACGCCTTTGTGTTTGGCGTAGTCATGCGTTTAATACTTTCTAATGAAATATGACAAGTGTCTGCATCTATATCACAAAAAACCGGAGTTG
>Ga0213865_10001732_pt1 | contig 14064 bp, 22 predicted proteins | sample PICome_6_FD_160100 | JGI IMG/M metagenome (GOLD analysis project Ga0213865, IMG submission 160100) | Coastal seawater microbial communities near Pivers Island, North Carolina, United States - PICO282 | ecosystem: Environmental > Aquatic > Marine > Coastal | place: USA: North Carolina...
CGCAGACCCATCCTATCTTCACCCACCAACCGTTCCAGGCATGGTGGGTTATCCGGCCTTGTTCTCAGTTTCCCGAGGTTATTCCAGACAATAGGGCAGGTTATCCACGTGTTACTGAGCAGTATGCCGAGCCCCTAAGGCTCTCGACTCGCATGGCTTAATCGAACTCCAAAAGCGGTCGCCTCTGGCAGGATCAACCAGATTTCTCGTGTTTTGATCCCTAGAGTTGTTATCGCAATTAAATTGCTGTCCTAAATTTCTTGGCGAGGTTATGAGCACTATCTCTTGCACACAAAAAATACGTCATAATCTCAAATCACCTACCTGACCCTGAGCGAGCTCCATCCGGAGGTTTCTCAGAATCGCATGTGCTTCGGCTTCTCGTCAGTGGGTGATGGAAACCTTCACGGTCCGAAGACTCGGGTTCCAACGCCGTTCCCAATGACGCAAGCAACTCAGCCACTCACCTCCCCTATATCAAGATAACCGCCTATTCCGAGGGTAGAAAGTAAGAGACTGCGAGCCAATAATAGCATGTTTTGAGACCTATGAGATTCCTTTGAACTGTAAAAGGCCTCTATGAAGCCCATTTCTGTTTTTTTGAACAATACCTCGCTTTGCAGTAAGCCACACTTAGGGGCGATGCCCCTTTCGATTCGCAACCAGCGCCAAGGACAGGATTCAAATCCAAAAAATATGATTTCACAATCGGAAACAAACGAATCATGCGTCGGGCTAAACCTTATTCCATGACTCGTACTAGTCCTAGTATGAAGGATCTCAATTCACTAACTATTGTGGAATTAAAAAAAATCCTCAAGGAACAAAATCTTACTGTTTCAGGTAATAAACCTGAACTCATCTCTCGTATTGAAGAGTTTCAGGACAATTTTCTTGCCATTGATGATGGAGAAACTACATCTGCGGCTCTATCAAATCCTGCGGAAGATATTGCGAAAGAGGTCATTGAAAAGAAAGAAATTCATTGCCGCTCTTGTAATGGAGTGCTTAGATATCCCACAGACTATCATGGAACAATAACGTGTCCGAGATGCAAGTATAGTTTTAGTGTAAAACCAAATTTAGTCCTAGGCACGTTTCTAACCCTTTTACCGTTTATTTCCCTGTTACTTACGATTGTTATTACCTACATCGTAAGTGAAAACGATACGACTCCAGATGGGCAATTGGGCTCAGGCATGGCAGCTGCAGGCGTTTGTATGGGCGGAATGGTTCTATCTGGAATCTTCTTGGCAGTGGCGATGATTTACGCCATGACTAGGAAACCGGTCAACTTAGGATGAGTTCAGAACCATTGGGGGAAAATCGTTCACTGCAAGTAGATCGATTTGTTTATTTTTTCTCAAAATCGTTGGAATTCCAGAACGCATCCAATTGTCCAGATTTGGGCAACTCATCGTCAGGTTCCTCTTTTGAATTGAGTCCTTGATATTCAACAATTTGAGTTTCATTAACAAAGACTTCAGAAGCCGTGAATTCTGGATCTTGAGTATCCCGAATATTGAGCAATTTCTTCAAAGGTTCAATGTAGCGATGCGCCTGTTCCCCGTCAAAATCGGCAATAAGCCGTTTTTGACCTTTAATCGTCATCATCAGACTAACAGAATCTTGTTGTTGTATCAATTCGGCGGACGAGTAATTTACATCCCTCCAACTCCAACCGCCCAAACGAGTTGAGGTCATTGAACGACGTAGTGACATACGTTTGCCTTCAACGTCAAACTTCAAGACAAAACGTCGCCGATCGACGTAAAGAGCAATAATGAGTGATGCCAAAAACATGAGGGAAGCAATAATAATTTCTTCTTCGATGACTGCTTCGACGAGTTCTGTCGAAGGATAGTACATTTGTTCTGTGGAAGAGTTTGTTGTTACCTCGTAACCTAATTCGTCTGCATAGCCATTGTACATAGGATGATACATCTTTTCTCCAAGGAATGGGTGAGATACATCTGCGCTGTATTCGATCTCCTCTGAGTCGGAGTTGTCATTGCACCAAGATGGCTCCGGGTAGAGAGAGTTATCTCCAAGAAAGAGGTCATTTGTACCAAAATTATCCGGCAGTTCATTCTCAATAAAGAAAAATTGGCAAGATTTGAATCCATCTTCGTAAAATGCTCCAACGATAACAAGCCCTTGTTTGTGATCTGAAGCCTCCCAACGATATTCAGTAGTCCAATCGTCATAGGTAATTTTGTAATGATTCTCAGCAGATTGTATTTGCTTTATGTCTAATTCTTCAAAATAGCTCCAATCTTCTGCGGTACAAAAACTGGTTCCATCACCAAGTTCAATCAAATCCCCCCATGCCCCTGGGCATAGATCATCAGACATTTGCATTTCCTTGTTGGAAATTATCGTAACCACTGACCATGAAATTATGGAAATAACGATGATACCAATGACTAACCCAGAAATAAGAGATGGCAAGTAGATTCCGTCTGATTTTATAGCCCGCTCGCTTCCCTCATCTACGATTACGTACTTGTTTGAGTCTCCTCCAACGCTAATGTACGGAGTCTCTGGTTCAGTAAACCGCATGCTCTAGGCACTTTCGTTGCCTATTTCAAATGGAAGCCTACTCAGCACCGAAGAATTGTCGCAGCATTGGATGCATTTCCATTGCTTGTTCCTTCTGGATCTGCTCATATGTTCTCAGGATAATTCCAACAGCCAGTAGCAATCCCGTTCCCGTCGCATTTCCGACAGTACCTAACAGGTCAGCACCGGCTGCTAGCAACCCGACGAACGCACCAGAGAAGTATGTCACTGGAGGAATGTAATTCTCAAGAATCTTTTCGAGAACCTTAGGGTTCTTACGGAAACCAGGAATCTGCATACCAGTACGTTCGATTTGCTTAGCAACATCCTTCGTACCCATATTTGTAGTATCAATCCAGAACTTCGCGAAGACCATTGAACCGACTGTCATCAAGACAACATAGAAGATCACGTGAAGCATGATCTGGGTCAAGCTATGGCCAAACATATCCGTCTGTTGATTCAGTAGCGGTATGAGCCAATCATTCACCCCTGCCGGCATAGACGCATACCATGCGAAACCTCCTGATGCTGCCGTTTGGCCAGGCTCATACGTACCAATATAATCGGACATAGAGAACCAACCTTGTCGGCCCAGCAACGGGGTCTGAGACATCGTGGGATGACTCCAGAAGAGGAGAGAGAACATGTTGACGTTAGCAAGCAATGCAGCCATCAAAATGACCGGAATGTTCGATGCATAGACAAGTCGAATCGGATACTTACCTCTGTGTCCACGAACTTTTCCGTGGGTAAGAGGCAGTTCTAACTTACTCGATTCAGCATAAGCAACAACAATGAACACAATAATACTTGAAATCAAGGCAATTACAGCATTGGGATGCGTCGCGTCCCCTAACAGAATCATCTCGAAACCATTCAAAGAAATCATTTCACCATTCGTCGCCGTCCGGAACATATAGAAAATCATAGGTAACGTTCCCGCAGGAGGATTCTGTACGGAGTATTCGAGACCAGATGTTGTTGGAAGAGGTGAAAGCGTACCGACGAATGTCGATTGAGCGACACCTGCTGCAATGAACAGAGACATACCAGATCCAATACCCCACTTACTGACAAGTTCGTCAAGTAAGAAAACCAGATAAGAACCGGCAAAGAGTTGAGCAACAATCACAAAGTTTGCCCAGCCCATTCCATATTCATCGATAAGGAATTCTGAAGGGTCCAAGAAACCATAGGTTTGTGGAATGGATTCAATTGGAATCATAATCAAAACAAGCAGTTTTTGCACACCTTGGTACATGGCTTTGTCTTCGCTATTTGTTAGGTCCAGACGAATAATCTTAGCACCAGCGAAAAGTTGCATGATAATGGAACCAGTAACGATTGGACCGATTCCCAAGTGCATGATGGTACCTGAAGCACCAGCCATGATTGAACGGAATCCACTGAATAGATCCATTGCTTGACCACTTAGCCCATAGAGCATAACGTTGGTCATAGCGAAGTAAATAATCAGAACGAACGTTGTCGTCCACATCTTTTCACCAAATCGAACGTGACGGTCTGGCTTAGTAATGGCCGGATATACGTCGACGAAACGGCTGAGAGCATAGAGACGACTGCTTTGGTCGCCACCCCACATGAAACATGTGAGAATTGCTGCTGCACCGAATCCAAGCAGAAGTACTCCTACGAGGAGGAAACCGACTGCTTCGTCGTATCCACCCCATTTATCTGGTCGGCAATACCATGCTGCAATTCCTACGAAAATCAACCAACCATACAACTTGGAATAACGACCAATAACGGGTAATTTCTTCATAGATTCAGGGAGATCTATTTGGAAACAAGCCATGACATACGCCACGTATGCAACACCGAGAACAATCCCGAAGATTGCTGCGTCACGAGCAGCCCCCGAGCCTGAAAGTTCATCCCATTGCCAGTAGAAAAGAAGACCAAAATAGAGGACACCTGTTAGTACAACTCCGAGTGGTACTGGCTTGTGTTTCATCTACTATCCCTCCTAATTTCACTCTTCTTCCCATTCGTCCCAGTCGCCGCCAGCTTCGAGGTTTACTGAACCCCCAGCTGCTTCGACCTTTTCGATAGCGGAAGCGCTTGCGTTTGCAACAGTCACTGTCAAAGCAGTACTGATTCGGCCTGAGCCGAGGAGCTTGTCAATTCCGAATGTGGACAAGTCGATTGTATCTTTTCCATCAGCCATGTCTTTCAGTTGGCTAACGTTGCATGTAACGTGAACTGTTCGAAGAGTCGGGTGACGGTTGAATCCGTGCATTCCCCAGTGATTCGGCATGTACTTGATCCGAGTCATGACTCTGTGCTTGTTCATACCAGCGTTTCCACGGCCACCACGCTTTCCAGCGCCCCGACCTGCTTTCTTTCCACGTCCATGGTATCGGTTTCTTCCACGATGTTTGTTTGCTTTTGTACCCATCATATCACCTCAAATCATTCGCTCAACGAGCCCTTTGATGTCGTCGCCTCGGGAACCTAAAGCCCCGCCTACGACATAAGATCGCTTGATGCCGCCCCATCCTTTTGCTCCACGTGGTGGATGCAATCGGAAGACACGCTTCAAGCCAGGAACATCTTTTACAGTCGCTTCATTGTCAACGATTGCCTTAGCGAAATCTGAAATCGATTTGTAAGAAGTTGCCTCTGAAACAATTGCATCTGTTAATGGTGAATCACCGGTCATTCGGCCACGCTCTTGCAGCATTGCTTCAACTGTTTCAGCATCTGCGTTACCCCAAGTGACGTAGTCCTTCGCCTTCTGCAGCATACCACGGTATTGCTCATTCTCTGGAATGATGACAGCATGGTTTACTTTGGTGAGGTTGAGATATGACATTGTTTCACGAATTGTACGCTCTACGCCTACGTTACTTCGCGCTCTTACAACTATCCAGCTCATTTCAGACCCTCCCTGTGTTGATGAACAAACGTTCTCGCTGTTCGCTGCTAATGCGTGTTATGTTTAATGCTTTGAGGGCATTAAAGGTTGCAGCAGCATAATTGATAGTGGTTCTGGTTTGACCCTTGGTACGTGAAAGTACGTCGGTTACTCCAGCAAGTTCGAGAACTTTCTTCCCGGTTTCGCCAATGACAAGACCCTTCCCTTTCGCTGCAGGCATGAGTGTTACACGAGTTGATGCAGATCGTCCGTTCACCTTGATCGGTACCGAGGTACCTGGGCCAGCGGATGATTCCCAAGAACCGTTTCCACGTTGTACGCTGATAAGATTCAACTTTGCAGCAACGATTGCTTTTTGGATAGCATTTGAGACATCTTTGGCCTTGGCCATTGCTAAACCAACGTATCCATTTCGGTTTCCGACGACTGCCATAACATTGAATCGAGGTCGTCGACCACTGTCAGTCATTCTTTGAACCATGTTTACGCTGATAACTTCATCTTCCAAATCTGGGAGAAGTGCATCGACAACTTCGACTTCACGTACTGGAAGGCCTGTTGCGAGTGCTTGCTCGTAGGTGATGACTTCGCCAGCAGCGACCATGTTCCCCAAGCGGGTACGTGGAGACCAACTTCGCAAATTTGCAATTGGGTCGTATTGATTATTTCGTCGTCGGCGTCGTCCACCTGTTTCTTCAACCTCTTGCGGAGCGTAAGCTAGCGTGAGACCTGGTGCTTGTTGGATTTGAGTTGTTTCTTCTTCAGTCATCAGTATGCCCCCTCTATGGATGATTTGGTTGTGTCCATGGCTCCAGCAATGGAGTCATCGATGTGAGCACCGTTTGTGCGGTCATCATCAGGAAGGATTTCTTCGCTGTGAGGAACGTTAAGTCCTGCTTCAACCATGCCGCGAAGGGCAGCGAATACACGACTTCCAGGTGTGCTTGCAGCAAGACCGATGTCAAGTACTGCATCTTCATGCCCAGCAGCAATTGCCGCCTTACCAAGTGCAAATCCTACGAGGTAGGAAGCAGGAATTGATTTCTTAGACATGGTTTCTGGCCATGAGAATTTCTTGACCAAGTCGTTACCGGTAACGTTGAGGACAACAAGATCGCCTCCCTTAGCCCATGTAACAAGTTGACAGGATGTACGAGTGTTAGAAACACGTACAACCGCACGAGGCTTTTGACTTCGGAGAAGTCGAAGTCTACGGCGGTAATCAGTCAGACCTGCTTTTCTTCGTCGTAGGACTGTTCGTCGTCGATTTCCTTGCATCAGTTGTCACCTTCCTTTAGTTTGACTCCTTCAAGCGTCATTTGAGAACGCATGTGAGCAATAGATCGGTATGAACCACCCTTTGCTTTGAGGTAATATCGTCGATACTCAGAAGCTGTTATCTCGTCAGTTTCTCGTAGATCTTTGAGAGCCTTACGTTGTGAACGAATTGTTCTCATCCATCGGTTTTTACGAGGATTACGAGCATTCGCAGTACCCATTCTCTTTCCTTGACCCTTCTGACGACCCTTACGTCGTTGTTCAAGTCGCTGGCGAGCACGAACACGAGATGTTCCTTTGATCGCCTTTGCTCGAATCAATCCCTCTTCGATAAATTCACGAATATCGTCTGCTTGTACAGAAGATGCAATTTCATCGATGTAATCTGGATTAACCCAAACACGGTTTTCACCGCATCCAAGGATTTTTGCTGCGAGTCTCTTTTGATTTGTAAGTTGCATCAGACACCACTCCTTCGGTTGAGGACACGAATACCTAATTCATCGGCTCGAGCATGAATGTGCTCTCGCTTTCGACCACCGACTGTACGACCAATTCGTGCAGCCTGTGTTTCAGGATCAATCGATTCCAAATCATTGAGGTTGTGTACCATTACTTCACGGAAGCCGGATGGGTGGAGACCACGTGCTCCAGCAACCTTTCCGTGACCGACTCGTACTAATGAGCCGCGATATTTGTAATTACGACGTTGCTTGTTGTCCATACCATGAGGTGCTCTCCATCCAGAACGTGACAATCGCTTGTAACGGAACCATTCGGTTCTTCTAAACGATGGCGTCTTCTTCTTTTGAGCTGCACGCAAAGCCAATGCTTCTTGTGTTGCTTCATCGAGAACTGGCTTTTGTTTTGCAACGTGGCCTTCATCTTCGTCGTCATCCCAGTCCTCATCTTCTTCGAAGAAATCGTCTTCTTCAGTTGCTGCTTCTTCTTCAGCCGCTTCGATGACTTCTTCTTCAGCACCTGATGTTTCCATCAAGCGCTCGATGAGCTCTGCTTTCTTTCCAGAAACTGGCAGACCTTGCTCCTTGAGCAATTCCTTGAGTTGTGCTACTGTCATGCTTTCATATTCTTCAGTCATTCCAATCACTCCTTGCTAAGACGGTATATTCCGTCTTGGAAAACACGTCGATCACGATTCTTGACCGTCGTACTTCGTTCAATGTTTGCTGCAGTTTGTCCGACGTTCTCCTTGTCGATTCCTGATACAGTGACTTCAACCTTATTGCTGATTTTGACTTCAACACCAGGAAGAATGTTTGAGCGTCGAGGAACTCTCTCTCCGAAGTAATTGTTCACAACAAAGGTTTGGCCTTGTACTGCGAGAGTCATAGGGAAGTGAGAGTAGAAGGCTTTCAGATGGTATGTGAATCCTTCTGTTACACCCTTTACCATGTTGTTCAAGTGAGCGTTCCATGTACCTGCGAGTGCTCTTTCTTTGCGACGAGGCAAGTCAACTCGTACGAGAAGACCGCCTCCGTCTTGAAGAATATCAATGCGGGTCGAAACAAACTCTCGGGAGAGAGATCCCTTCGGCCCAGCAATAGTTACGACGCCATCTTCACTGATAGAGGCTGTAACGCCTTCAGGGATGGTTACGATGTGTTCGATTCTGTCGAGTTTTACCATGCTTTTTCACCTCAATATACGTAGGCAAGTAACTTGCCGCCGATGCGGGCGTCCTTCGCATCGTAGTGGTTCATGACGCCGGAATTGGTTGTCAATATGAGCAAACCAAAGTCCTGAGCAGGAAGATATCGAGTCTCCCACTTTTCAAATTCTTGACGGCGGACACTGTGTCGAGGCTTAACGGTACCACATCGATTGATTGTACCTCTTAATTCGACGACAAATGCGTCGCCACGTCCATTTTCAACACGAGTAAACTCACCGACATAGCCGGAGGTTTGCATAATGTTGAGGACGTTTCCTAGGAGCTTTGAAGCAGGGGTTAATTCGACATCGAATTTACCTGCTTGTTCAGCGTTGTAAATCTTTACAAGTGCATCATTTAATGGATCTAATTGCATTCATTTCACCTCAGTTCATCTTCTTAAAGCCAATTTCAGGTCCAACGTCTCGGAAGCATTGGCGGCAAAGGCGTAGCCCGTGTCGTCGTATCATTCCTCGGCGTCGACCGCATCGGCGGCATCCGATTGTTCGTCCCATGTATTCTCCATGATCTCTTGCCATATTCATTCCTCCATGATTTTAATTCCAAAGGTTTCAGAGAACCACTTCATGGATTCTTCTCGGCTTACACCGTGTCCCTTTCCGACCTTGGCCTTTCCTTTACGTCGTCGGCTCACTCTGTGTCCTGGGCGTTCCAAGACAACGTTGATGTCCATACCGTAAATTCCGATATCAGGGTCGTATTTTTGTTCTGGGAAATCCGTGTAATCACGGACACCAAAGGAGAGATTACCTTGTGCATCAAAGTTCCAGCTTGGGATTGTGTTGTCACGTACCCAGAAAGCATTCTTGAGGAACTCATTGATGGAATCCTTGTTGCGCATGGTTGAACGGCAACCGATAGGTGCGCCTTCACGAACCTTCAGATCACGATTTTGAATTCGACCAAGGGTTCGCTGTGGGCGTACTCCTGTGACAATTTCGAGAACGTTCTCAGCATTGACTAAACGGTCGCCACCTTCGCCAACACCGATGTTAACGCAAACCTTAGTGATTCGAGGAACACTCATTGGATTGACTGTATCGCTCAAACCTTCACCTCCGTGATTGGCATGTTGGAATCCCCGACTGCGAAGACGTTGACCTCAGTTGTACCAAAGTCTTCGAAGGATACTTCGTTTGGCATGCTAGATCGCTTTACAATGCGTTCTTTCATTGCTGCTACTTCACCAACGTGAGTTCCGCCAACAAGGTAACATCGAACGCCTTCTGAGAATTTGATGTGTTCCATGATGGTTTGTTCTGGCAATGCAATTTTGAGAGAATCTCCAGTATTGTACAGATTTGCATCATCGACGATGATGTTTCGTCCATCATGAAGGTTCAGTTGAGTCTTACCACCCTTAATGGTTGATTTCCCTTCAATACGAGCAATCTTCCATGCTGCCTCTTCTGCTGAAATTTGGGCGTATCGTAGACGACCGTTCAAATCGAGCATGCATCGGAAGTGTTCCTCACCAAGTGAAAGGACATCCATCAAACCGACACCACGGCGAGTGTCTTTGCAAATTCGACCGTCAACTTTGACCAGTTCATTATGAACAATGAATCGAACTTCTCGAGAGGAATTAGCACGGCCAAGAACGTCTCTTACGATCAGATTCAGTGGCATACAGCGCTCGAGGCTATGTGCACCTGGACTTGGGCGTGTGACCCAAATGGTTGTTTTTCGTGGAAGTGGCCAGCTACGAGGCATGGCTAAACGTTTCAAGTGACTGCTGCTACCCATTGTATTCAACTCCTATCCTCGGTCAATTTTTGCATTCGCAATTTGTCCGTCTCATCGAGTTTTACGATGACAACGTTGGAAGCGTGGACCGGCACTGCTTCTTCTCTGTTATCTGACTTGGATTGTTTTGCACCCTCAATGAGGACGCGCCCATTCTTGGAATCAATTCCAATGACTGGACCTGTGAGTGGTTCTGCTTTACGCTTTCCTCCGTGACGCTTTCCGCCATTAGCAAAATCTCCACGTATGACGCGAACTGTATCACCTGTACGAATAGTGACTGAGCGGACGCCTGCAAACCTTTCATCAGGTTTGTCGAGTTGAAGACGAGCAGTTACTCGCTTGCGCTTGGTGTGCATAGGTGCGTTAAAGTGCGCCTTACGTTGCTTTCCTGGTTTCTTTGATGTTACCATATTCTCACCTCATACAATTTGTTTCGCTGTTGCAGCGATACGTGGCCAACGTTCTGCAGCCTCACGGGAAACAGGTCCTTTGATATCGGATCCCTGAACTTCACCCTTTAGATTTGTAATAACACATGCATTGTCTTCGAATTGAACCCATGTTCCATCGGCACGACGGAATGGTCGGCGTTGACGGATGATAACAGCGTTGAACATCTGTCTTCGAGTATCTGGAGTCCCTTTCTTGACTGAAACCTTGGTCATATCACCAACGCCACCAGCAGGGTATCGACGCATTGTTCCACCGAGTTTGATGACGTTCACGATTTGAACGATCTTAGCACCGGTGTTGTCTGCGACGTGTAGTCGAGCCATTGTTGGCAATCCACGGGTTTGACGTCCTGCAATTCCTCGCATCACTGGCCACCCCCAGTCATTTCCACAACACAGAATGAAACTGTCTTCGAAAGAGGTCGGCATTCCATAACTCGTACGGTATCCCCGATTTCAACATCGCCAATGCAACTTGGCAAGTGAGCACTTAGAGCGCTTGTTCGCTTTTCGAAACGTTCGTACTTCTTCATGTATCGAACGTTGTTTCGCTCGATTGTGATTGTCTTCTGCATTCCGATTCCTGATACAACGCCTTCGAAAACCTGTCCACGCAAGCGCAAGCTTCCGTGGAACGGGCAGTTCTCGTCGCCATCCCATTCTCCTGTTGGTCGTTTTACGTCAATTCCGATGTCTCGCATCTTCATGCCTCCTTATAGTTGCGGCGCATTCTATCTTCAGGTCGTTGCCGCAAGGACGATCCTTTCAGGACGGTAGTTCCGTCGTTGAGTGTAAATTGGATACTTGATTTTCCGAACACGCGCTCTACGCTATGTTCGAGGATGGTCACTGTGTGTTGTGATTCATCGACGACAAGTCCAGATCGTCCGATGAGGGTGGAGTCTGTGGAAGTCACGACATGAAGCGTCTGTCCCATCCAAGTCTTGTTCATATCTGTCATCATCTCACCTCCACATTAAATCCATTATTTCTTAGTACATTTGCTGCCTTCTTTTTGTGATCGCCTTGAAGTTCTATAACTCGACCCTTGACAGTTCCTCCAGCAGCACATTTGTTTTTGAGTAATTTTGCTAATTCGTTGATGTCGATTGCTACGTCGTCAATACCTTCCACTTTGGTGACAATTTTTCCATATCTCCTTCGGTCAGTTGACAGTATTGCTCGTTGTTGCTCTTTAGCGATTTCTTGGCAGATGCATAACTCATCAGGGAGCCCACACACACTGCAAATTGCCGCCATTGTCGTTCATCACCTCGTTCATTCAGTTTTTTGCCCCATGAAGATAGGACTTGATTCGTGCAATACTTCGGCGTGTTGCCTTGTATGCACCCATATTGGAAGGAGTACCACCCAGTGCTTTCTCAGCTTGGAGTTGAAGAAGTTCTTCCTGAAGTTCAAGAAGTCGTGCTTCAAGAGCCTCATGACTCATTGCAGCGATATCTCTGTTGCGGACGTGACTCATTCAGTCACCTCTGCAGTGGTTTCTGGAGCAGCTTCTTCGTTGCCTTCACGGATCAAAAGTTCTTCATTGGAGAAGATGGTGATTTCGTGAGGTAGGCGAGTGTTTGCTCGCATAATCTCTACGGTGACGCCGATTGTTCCGAGTTTCTTGACTGCAACTGAGTAGCCCTTGTCCATGTGAAGGAGAGCAGTTTCGCCACAATACTTGACGTGACCTTTGATGAACTTCTGAGTTCGGTTACGAGAACCTGTGAGTTTACCAGCGAGGGTAACAATAACTCCACGTGCTCCTGCGGTCATGATGTTTTCAGCAGCGCTGGCTCCAGCACGGCGGTAATACCAACCACGCTCAAGAGCGGATGCGATTTTTTCTGCCATAACTTGTGCATTTGCAGTTGAATCAGAAGATTTGATTTCTTCAACCTTCAATTGTGGATCGAAAAGATCAAACTCACTCTTCAAACGACTTTCAAGTTCCTTGATAATCTTACCCTTTCGGCCAATGACCAATCCTGGGCGTTCTGCGTGAACTGTTACTTCGGTACCGTTTGGGGTACGCTTGATATCCAATCCACCAAATCCAGAACGCTTTGTGTTCTGCATAAGGAATTCCTTGACCAAGTGGCGCTCAACGTTTCGGTCGACGATTGCCTTAATTGTACTCTTTTTACCTGCCATGATGTTCACCTCAGAAGTCATCCTCCAACTCATCGTCGGTTGCTGTGAAATCTTCGAGGAAAATCTCGAGATTTACTTGATAGTGATTGCTTGGAGTTGCACGTCCACGAGCACGAGGAATCCATCCGCGACGGATTTGTCCACGATGCGCTGCAACGTGTGTGATTTCCATATCTTCTGGTTCAACGTCGTCGTATTGGTGGCGAGCATTCTCCATTGCACTCTGAATGAGCTTGATGAATGCACGGCTAGCCTTTACTGGGTAACGTCCAGGTCCCATACCGCCTTTACGGTGCCCAACCATGGAAGGTCCGGAACGTCGCTTCTTCTTGTTCCCGCTACCAAGTCGGTAAGGAACTGCACTTGCCTTGCGACGAATGTCTGCTCGATCGGAATCGATGAGAAGAACCTCGTTGAGGTAACTGACTGCTTGTCCAGCACTCATGCCCTTGATGGCACGAGCAACTTCGAAACAGTGCTTGACGTGCATGTCGACATTGACAGCACGTGCAGTAGCCAGACGGCTTCCTTGCAGAAGTTGCGTGTATCCACGTTGTGAGAGTTGTCGACGCTTTGTTCGACGGTCCATATTTCGCTTGTTGCTCATCTATTTCACCTCACTTCAATGGTACGTGCTTCGAAGATCGGGTAGCACCTACACCCGGCCCACTGTGGGCAACTCCACGTCGTGTGATTGCGAATTCACCTAGGTAGTGACCAATCATCTCCGGCTTGACGTCAATCTCAACGAAATGTTGTCCGTTGTGGACTGCGAGAGTCTTGCCGACGAATTCTGGTAGAATTGGCATGTCACGGCGATGTGTACGAATTGTGTTAGATTTGCTTCGAGAAACACGCTCTCTGAACTTTAGATTCTGTTCTGAGAGACCACGGCTGATCGAACGGCGAACACGTGAAGGAAGAAGGCGAATGAGGTATTCCTCAGCACCATCTTCAGGGAACATTGGCATATTGGTCAATGTTTCAACATCGTATCCACGATATGTGAATTCTTTCTTCTGTCGAGCGGTTGTCGTCGAAAGTCGCTTACGTGCCTTACGTCGACTGGCCTTAGGGGTCATGAATGACTTCTTCTTTTTACGTCCCATAATTCAACACCTCATACTCTCTTGCCGCGTCCTCGTCCCGTGCGGCGTGGGGCAATCAATCCGACCTTAGCACCAGGCGGAGTACTTCGAGCAACTGAGTTCGGTCCGTGGACTGCTTGGTGATTTCCACCACCATGCGGGTGATCCACTGGGTTCATG
>Ga0213865_10001735_pt1 | contig 14058 bp, 22 predicted proteins | sample PICome_6_FD_160100 | JGI IMG/M metagenome (GOLD analysis project Ga0213865, IMG submission 160100) | Coastal seawater microbial communities near Pivers Island, North Carolina, United States - PICO282 | ecosystem: Environmental > Aquatic > Marine > Coastal | place: USA: North Carolina...
AGTAGATGCTAGACAACAAGGAGAAGAATGGGATATAGCTAGAATTTTAAATGAAAATGATATCAAGGTTATAAATTTCCTTAAAATAGATATAGAAGGAAGCGAATATAAACTTTTATTAAATACCCCCGATCACATTTTCAACCAGATTGAAAAAATAGCTATTGAGATCCATTTTAACATAGATAATAATTTCCAACCTTGGAATCATATTAATCCCGAATCTAATTTAACTTTTAAACTTTTAGAAAAGCTTAGCAAGTGTGGTTATGATCTTAAATTTGAATGGATACATAAAAACTGCTCTTTAGGAATGATATACGCTAAAAAATTTTTAAATGTTATATAAAGACATATTTGAATTTGGAGACCGAACATTTTTATTGTATCGTACCGTTAAGGTTACAGATAAAATAGAACCTAATACATTAAAAAAACATTGGCACTGTGATACAGTGTTAAAAAAAGAGAACTTATATTATTTTTGCAACGAAATTAAACAAATAGATTATGAAGAAATCAGAAATGACAGCTCAACAACCACAACTTGACTTGAGCAAAACCACCTCAATTCCAACTGAAAATGGGGACCAAATATTTAAGCAAGGATTTATCCTGCGTAAAGTATCCCGTTTTATCACAGGTGGTGAGGATGCTGTCCTCCCTATCCCTGTATTTTATGATGGGGCTACAGGAAAAATTTACTCGGAAACTCTCCCACCTGAATTGAGAGACGAGTATGACACTTTTTGATTGGCTCAAAGAGTTAACAGGTAAGAAACGAGATTGGGACTCCTTCTCGGATAAAGAGAGGGAGTCCTTTAATCCCTACATGGTTAATCGTTTTTTATCTATGCACCAACCTTTTGTTGAGTTGGTGAATTATGTCCAAACCATACCTTACACTAATAAGAAACAATATTATACAGTGTATTGTGGTTTACTTCCTAAACAAAATGTTTGGTTAAAATATATTAAACCTAAAATGAAACAACCTAATAAAAAATTATTGGACACAATTGCTTCTTTGTATGAGGTTTCCACCAAACAGGCATCGGATTGGGTAGGCATACTTGATAAAAAGTATATTAAGGAAGCACTCCAACAACAGGGCTTACAAAAAGACGAAATTAAAGAATTATTTAAATAATGGACAGCATAGTCACTTCAGTAATTAAACAATTTGAAACCCGTTCTAAAATGGGTGAACAAAAGTATGGAGTTAATATGGACCGAGAGGACCTACAATTCCCGGAATGGATTACTCATATGAAAGAAGAGTTAATGGATGCTATACTTTATTTAGAAAAATTAGAAAAAATATATGGCCAAGAAGCCCCAAATACTCAAGGAGATACAGAATAAAGAATTGCCTGAGGTAAATTATGCTTACCAAAAAACAATCTCTTATTCTCAAATGTCAATGTACAGGAGTTGCCCACACAAGTGGGCACTCCAGTACAAAGATGGGCATTACCAAAATGAACAATCCATTCACTTTACTTTTGGCACTGCAATGCATGAAGTAATCCAAGACTGGCTTACTGTACTATACGAACAATCAGGAGTAAAGGCTGATGCTATGAATTTAGAGGAATTATTCCAAGAAAAATTTATAGGATTATATAAAGAAGGATATAAACAAAACAAAGACACCCACTATTCATCCCCAGAGGAATTACGAGAATTTTTTGAAGATGGGGTAGCAATACTTGAATTTCTTAAGAAAAAACGTAAACAATATTTTGGTAACCGTGGTTGGCACCTTGCAGGTATTGAGTTACCAATTGTAATGAACGTTGGTAGAAATTTAGTATACAAAGGCTTTATTGACCTCGTATTATATCACGAACCCACAAATAAATTTTATGTATACGATATAAAAACGTCTACTAGAGGATGGGGAGATAAAGCTAAAAAAGACGAAAACAAGCAAATGCAGCTTGTGCTTTATAAAAAGTTCTTTAATGAACAATATGGAATTCCACTTGAAAACATAGAAGTGGAATTTTTTATTGTACGTAGAAAAGTATGGGAAAATAGTGATTACCCTATTTATAGAGTACAACAACACAGACCTGCTGCAGGTAGAAATAAACTTAAAAAAGCAGATCGCATATTGGAAGAATTTATTAGTGATTGCTTTACTCCTAAAGGTAAATACCAAGATAAAGAGCATTCTAAAGTAGTATCATCTATGTGTAAATGGTGTCCTTTTAATGATGATAAAGAATTATGCAATAAACTATGAATAAAGAAGAAGGAAATTTTGTAGTTACTTATAACAATAGGAATATTATTCCGGATAGTACTACGAATTGGGGGGATTTAATTCCATTTTCCATAGTTAAGTTTTTTTCTAAAAGCCCCAAATTAACAGAACAAGACGTTTTTTCTGTAAAACACCCTAACAGACATTATACATTATATTCAGTAGGTAGTATTATGCTTGCTACTAAACCTGGGGGACTTGTATGGGGTACTGGTTGCATAATGCCTGGGGGGGTAGGTCAACCTCCTAAAAAAATATATGCCGTAAGGGGCCCTTTAACTAGATATGAATTAAACTTAAAAAACATCCCATGCCCTGAAGTATACGGAGACCCAGCATTATTGTATCCTAAAATGTATTTTCCTAAAATTAATAAGAAATATAAATATGGGATCATTCCTCATTATATTGAATACTTTACACCTGAACATAACGCAATTATTAAAAATTTAGAAAATCAAGGAATTAAAATTATTGATATATGTGCTGGGAAAAAACAATTTATTAATGAGTTGCTAGAAGTAGAAAAAGTAATATCTTCTAGTCTTCATGGCCTTATAGCAGCCGATGCTTATGGGATACCTAATGCTAGAGTAAACATATCTAATAGGTTAGTAGGAGGACATTTTAAATTTAAAGATTACTATATGTCGGTGAATAGAAGAGAAGATTTAGGACTACAATTAACCCTTCAAACCCAACTTAAAGATATTGAAAACCTTTATTTTAACCCTCAAATCAACATAAACTTAGACCTATTACTTAATAATGCTCCCTGGAACGACCCAGAAAATCAACAAATTTTTTACTAATAAGCATATATCTTCTTGACTCCGTACATATTTATATACGCAAATTATATAAAACAATACATTATGAGTAAAAAAGATTTAACATTAACAAGCGTAAAAATCCAAAGTGATTTATTTGAAGAGTTTAAAGTAGCATGTGTTAGACATAAGTTTTCTTTCCAAAAACTTGCTGACCGTTGTGTTCATTTGTATCTTACTGATGAAGACTTTAAACGACAAGTCCATAATCATACTAATTTAGATTTATAATAAAAAATAAAATGGTTACGAAAATGAAAGGATACGTTCCCAAAGATGAACGTAAAAAAATACTCCTAATGTGTGATGACATTAGGACCCATTCGGGAATAGCAACAGTTGCCCGAGAGATAGTAATACATACCGCCCACAAATATAATTTTGTAAATGTAGGTGCCGCTATTAAACACCCCGAAGAAGGTAGAGTCCTTGACATCAGTAAAGATACTAATGCCCAATCAGGAATAGAAGACTCCCAAGTATTAATTTACCCCACTTCAGGGTATGGAAATAGCACACAACTTAGACAACTTCTTGATAGGGAAAAACCAGATGCTATTTTTATTATTACTGATCCTCGATATTGGGTGTGGCTTTTTGAAATGGAAAGTGAAATTAGAAGTAATATACCTATTATTTATCTTAATATTTGGGATAATTATCCCCTTCCTATGTACAATAGAGAATATTATGAATCTTGTGATTTGTTAATGGGTATTTCCAAACAAACTGTCAATATTAATAAGTTAGTATTAGGGGAAAAGGCTAAGGATAAAATTATTTCATATGTACCCCATGGATTAAATCATCAAATGTTTAACCCTATTGATGAAACACATAGTGAGTATAAACAATTTTTAGAATTTAAACATGATCTTTTCCAGGGCAAAGAATATGATTTTGTTTTACATTATAACTCTAGAAATATAAGAAGAAAACAAATACCAGATACCATCTATGCTTATAAACAATTTGTTGATAAACTTACTTTAGAACAAGCTTCTAAATGTGCCTTAGTATTGCATACTCAAAAAGTAGATATGAATGGTACGGATTTGCCTAAAGTTGTAGAAGCATTATGTGGAAACGATCCCCAATATAACATTATCTTCTCAGAAAAAAGACTAAGTACCCCTCAGATGAATTATTTATATAATTGTACTGATGCCCAAATTCAATTAACATCTAATGAAGGGTGGGGTTTAAGTTTAACTGAAGCTTTATTAGTAGGTAATCCTATTATAGCTAATGTCACAGGAGGAATGCAAGATCAAATGAGATTTGTAGATAACAAAGGGGAATGGTTTACTCCTAATAAAGAAGTTCCCTCAAACCACCGTAAAACTTACACAGAACATGGTGAATGGGCTTTCCCCGTATTCCCTACAAGTATTTCACTTCAAGGTTCTCCTCCAACTCCATATATCTTTGATGATAGATGTGAAGCTTCAGATGCTGCTAAAAAAATATATGAAGTATGGGAAATGGGAACAGAGGAAAGAAAATTAAGGGGTGAAAAAGGAAGAAAATGGGCATTAGGAGAAGAAGCAGGATTTACTTCTGAGCAAATGTCTTATAATATAATAAAGAATATTGACCAACTATTTAGCACATGGAAGCCCAGAAAGAAATATGATTTGTGCAAAGTTGAAAATAAAACCGTAGATAAAATCACACATAATTTAGTTTATTGATATGAAACCAACATTTTATATAAGCTGTCCTATAGATACCTACAGTGGGTATGGGGCACGATCTAGAGATCTTGTTAAGGCTCTAATTCAATCTGATAAATACACTGTAAAAATTCTTCCTCAAAGATGGGGAGAAACTAGATGGGGGTTTTTAAATGACCATCTAGAAGAATGGGGGTTTATGAATAACCACCTTCATAAAGGTCAATTAACATCCCAACCTGATATTTGGGCCCAAATAACTGTACCTAATGAATTTCAACCCGTAGGAAAGTATAATATTGGGGTAACAGCAGGAATTGAAACTAATTTATGCGATGCTTCTTGGATAGAAGGACTAAACAGAATGGACCTAAATCTGGTACCATCAGAACATTCCAAAAACATATTTGAGAAAACTGAGTATGAAAAAAGAAGTAGAGAAGGTAATCAATTTTTAGGAAAATTAAAAACTGAAAAACCTATAGAAGTGTTGTTTGAAGGGGTTGATCTTAGTACTTATAAAGTACTATCTAAATCTGAGGTATCTTTAGATTTAAGCGAAGTTAAAGAATCCTTTGCTTTTTTGTTTGTGGGACATTGGATGAATGGAGAATTAGGCGAAGATAGAAAAAATGTTGGACTTTTAGTTAAATCCTTTTATGAAACTTTTAAAAATTCCTCCCAAAAACCCGCTTTAATTCTTAAAACTTGCAGTGTAAATTCTTCGTATTTAGATAAAAAACGTATTTTAGATAGAATACATGCTATTAAAGATTCGATAAATAGTGATAATTTACCTCCTGTTTATGTTTTACATGGAGATTTCTCAAATAAAGAAATAAATGAATTATATAACCATCCTAAGGTAAAATGTTTTGTTAGTTTAACAAAGGGTGAAGGATTTGGAAGACCTTTATTAGAATTTACTCAATGTAAAAAACCTATAATAACTACTAATTGGTCGGGGCATGTAGATTTTCTTAACCCTAAATACACTACTTTAATTGATGGAGAGTTAACTCAAGTTCATCCTTCTGCGACAAGTAAAAATATTATATTAGAAGAATCATCTTGGTTTACCCCTAACCTAATGGAAATAGGAATTTCATTCCAAAATGTATTTAATAATTATAAGAATTATACTGAAAAGGCTAAATTACAAGGAGCTTACAGCAAAAATAGATTTAGTTTAGAAAAAATGGATGAAAAACTTATAGAAATATTAGATGCTAATCTTCCTGATTTCCCCGAAACTTTAGAACTAAAATTACCTGAATTAGCAGATTTATAATGAAAGATACACTAACTATTTGTGATAAGTGTGGTAGTAATGCTTGTTATACACAACACTTAGGAGAAAATTACACAATAAAACTATGCTATGGGTGTGGGTTTACTACTAATAGTCTTATGACTAAAGACAGCGAATTCCTCCAAGAACAACTAGAAACCCTCCCAGAATTATATAGAGATTTAGTATTTGAAGATGAAAAGGGACAGTATTGGATGCCTTCATATACTAAAATTGAAGATAAAGGTATGATTTTTGCAAATGGGAAAGATGCTTTAAATTGGAAGTGGACAGCTGTAAAAGCTATCCTTATTCCTGAGAATGAATTAGATAAGTTTCCTGAGGGTGCTAATTATAAGATGGATATGAAAACATCTCAACATTATGATGAAAGTGATTATATGGAGGCTTTAGATTACATTGGGGCATTTAATCATGTAAAATAAATGAAAATAAGTTACGCTATACCAGTTCATAATGAACATAAAGAAATAAAACGTCTTCTAGACTACCTCTTTAACCACAAAAGACCAGATGATGAAATTGTTGTCCAATGTGATAAAGGAAATACTACTCAAGCAGTATATGAAGTATTAAAGGAATATGCTGAGTTTAATATGCCCTATAAGCATGTTGAATTTCCTTTAAATAATAATTTTGCTGCTTTTAAAAATAACCTAAAAGACAATTGTACAGGAGATTATATTTTCCAGATTGATGCTGATGAATACCCTGAAGAGTATTTAATGAATACTTTACCCTCTATAATAGAAATGAATGGGAAAGTAGATATTATTTGGGTACCCCGTATTAACTTAGTAGAAGGACTAACTACAGAACACATCAGACAGTGGGGGTGGGTAATGAATAATAAAAACAGAGTTAACTTCCCAGACTATCAGTGTAGAATTTTAAAAAATATTAAAAGAATTAAATGGAAAAATAAAGTACATGAAGTTCTTGTAGGTTATAAAACTGAAAGCAGACTACCAGCTAATGATGAATTTTGTATTCATCATCCTAAAACTATAGAACGTCAAGAAAAACAAAATGAATTTTATAGTTCATTATGAAAACAATAGCTTTTATATTTGCTCATAGATCTACTGATGTTTGGTCTACCCCCTTATCTATAGTAGAAGAATTTAAATCTAGGGGGTGGAATACTAAAATATATTCTTTATTTGATCAAAATGATAATTATGTAGATGAAAATATATACAAGTTACTTGAAACTAAACCTGACATTATTTTTCATATGGATTGGGGCAAACATTTATCCCCTATCTTATCCAAACTTAAAGATACAGGAGCTTATTGTATAATGGAAGCAGGGGATGATCCCCAAAACCAAGAGCGTAATATTATTAAAGCTCCTTATTTTGATCTTATATTAACTCCTGATTATGAAAGTAATGAATATTATAAATCAAAAGGATTTAATAGTGAGTGGTGGACCCATTTTGCTGATACTAATATTCATTTTCCCCAACAAGTAGATACAAAGTATGTAGCGGTAACTTCAAGGGGGAAAGGGGGTAGCCAATTTCTAGATAAAATAACCGAACACAGTAAAGGGCTTATATGTAACCAAAATGGATTCCAAGGTATAGAACATAGTAAATTTTTATGTGAAGGGTTAATGGTAGTCCAAAATAGTAGATGGGGGGAAATTACAAGAAGAATATTTGAAGGTATGGCTTGTGGTAAAATAGTAATCACAGACCGCCTAAATAAAAATAAATACCTTGAAAAATTATTTGTAGATAAACAAGATATAGTATATTATGATGATATGGTAGATTGTTTAAATAAGATAAATTTTTATAATAAAAATAAAGATCTAAGAGAACAAATAGCCACTCAGGGCAGACAAAAAGTATTAAATAACCATACCCAAAAACATAGGGTAGATAAAATTTTAAAGTTATGCAAAGATGGGATATCCTAAATACTCTTATTAAAAATTTTGAGTATAAAAATTATTTAGAAATTGGAGTGCAAGATTATTATAGTTGTTGTGCCAAGATAAAATTAGATGAGGAAAATAAAACCACAGTAGATCCTTTTCCTCGAAATAAGTGTGAATTTGTAGGTACTAGTGATGAATATTTTGCTCAACTAGACCCTAAAGTAAAATTTGATTTAATTTTTATAGATGGCTTACATCATAGTGACCAAGTATTAAAAGATATAAAAAATAGTTTAAATCATTTAAGTGAAAACGGATCTATTTTATGTCATGATTGTCTTCCTCCTACTGAAAAACATCAAGAAAGAGAAGACCATGGGGGTGAATGGAATGGAGATGTCTGGAAAGCTATAGCCCAACTTAGGGTAGAAGAAACTAACCTTAGTATAAAAACTATAGATACAGACTGGGGATGTTGTTTAATACAAAAAGGAAGTAATGTTCCTTATATTCCCCGTAATGAAAAATATTTAACTTGGGAGTATTTTAATACTTATAAAAATGAGTTAATGAATGTTGTGTCTCCTTTTGAAGTATTAGTATAATGTATAGTGTTATAATTCCTACTTTATGGAAGTCAAATCGTACTATTCCTTTATTGCAAGACTTGAATAATTGTGAATATGTAACAGATATAATACTTGTAGATAATACTTCTTCTAATAAGACCCAAACCCAAGATTTAAGCAAAATAAACTACATAAACCCAGGAAAAAACTTATATGTAAACCCTTCTTGGAATTTGGGAGTTATTTTATCTAAAGAAGATAATATTATAATTTGTAATGATGATATAACTTTTAACCCTCAATTATATTGTGAAATTTTAAATCAAATACATTTGCAAGAAATAGGAATTGTTGGTGTTGCTTCTAAAAATTACGAATTAACTTCCCCTACCTCTATCTTACTACACCCCAAATCCAATACAGAACAGGGATGGGGGTGTTTAATAGCTTTACACAAAAGTAATTGGGTGCCTATTCCTTCTTCTTTAAAGATTTGGTTTGGTGATAATTTTATACTAGAAAATAATATTGGTAAACAATTTACCTTAGAGGGTATCCCCATTTCTACTGAGATGTCTACCACTTCCGATTTAAAAGAATTTGATGAGGTTAAACAACAAGATATAAAAAATTGGGACCAAATATGGAGAAATATAATTTAAAACTTAGTATAGGGATATTAGCCTGGAAATCCGGCCAAACATTAGTTGATACTTTAACTACTTATTATACAAATGGGCTATTAACACTTACTGATGACATAAAAATCCTATTCCAAGAATACAGCACCCAGGACTTACAAATAGCTAAACATTTTGGTATTGATTATATAGCATTGTCTAATAATATAGGAATAGGTAAGGGTTTTTTGCAATTAGCACAAAAAGCTAAGTATGATAATATTCTCTTATTAGAACATGATTGGCATTTAGTAGAAAATTTTGATGTTACTTTTTCTAGATTAAAAAGTGGGTTAAATTTATTACAAAAAGTAAATTTAATTAAATATAGACATAGACAAAATCCTGGGTTTCCTCTTTTTTCTGAAAGAGTGTATAAGGGTAATGAGCTAAACCATTATGATGAAGAATTTGATATGGTGAGCCCTCACTTATTAGAATCGGTACATTGGTTAGACCCTTATAAAGAATTTCCTGATAAAGTAGATAAAAATGGGGAATATTTTGTGACCACTTCAAGATGGGGAAATTGGACTAACAATCCTGGATTGTTTAAAAAAGAATTTTATATAAATAATGTTACTCCCTTTGCTGGTGAGGGTATAGATTTGGAGGGTAAAATAGCAAAGTGGTGGGCACGTCAAAATTTTAAAGTGGCCCATGGTGAGGGTTTATTTACTCATAAAGATATAAAAAAATTTGGTAAATGAAAATAGGTTTTCACTCAAATCAATTAGGCATTAGGGGCACAGAAGTGGCTTTATATGATTATGCTTTAGGGAATCAAGAAATATTAGGGAATGAATCTATAATATTTGCCCCTAAAAACTCAGACTTAACTACTTATGATAAATTTTCTAAAAAACTACCAGTATACTTATATGATAACTTTGAAGAATTAGAAGGGTTTGGATTAGATTGGTGTTATTTTATTAAATATGGCACTAATGATGATAAACTATTAAAATCAGCTAAAAATTTTGTACATGCTGTTTTTAATGTGAATGACCCCCATGGGGATGTTTATGCTTATGTTTCTGAGTGGTTAGGAGAATTACATGATTCCCCCTTTCTTCCCCATATAGTTCATACCCAACCCAACTCTCAAGATTTTAGACAGCAATTAGGTATTCCTAAAGATGCTGTAGTATTTGGCAGGTATGGGGGGTATGATCAATTTGATTATGATTGGGTTAAGAATGTAATAGAAACAATAGTAAAAGAAAATTCACACATATATTTTATATTTCTTAATACTCAATCTTTTATTCAACACCCCCAAGTGTTCTTTTTTGGGGGGACAGATGATATAAATAAAAAAACAGCCTTTATTAACACCTGTGATGCTATGCTTCATGCTAGAAGTGAAGGTGAATCATTTGGGTTATCCATTTGTGAATTTCTAGCTCAAAATAAACCTGTAATTACTAACCCCAAAGGTAGAGATAAAAACCATGTAAGAGTGTTGGGGGATAAAGGCATATATTACACAAATACTAAAGAATTATATAATATTTTAACAGGGTTTATACCTAAAAAAGAAAATTACTCACATTTGATAGATGCTTTTTCTCCTGAAAAAGTTATGAATAAATTTAATAATTTAATAAATGATTTATGATTGTTTTACATTAAGAGATGAATTAGATATACTTGAAATTAGACTTAAAATACTAGACAAATATGTAGATAAATTTGTTATTAGTGAAGCTAATAAAACCCATACTAATTTACCTAAAGAATATAACTTTAATCTTAATAAAGAAAGATTTGCTCCGTGGTTAGATAAAATAATTTACTTACCCATAAAATTAGATGACACTGAGTTAGATTTCAGCAAAAAGGATACCACTTACACCCCATCCTCACCTGCTTGGATATTTGAAAACCAACAGCGAAATGCCTTAAGTTATGGTTTAAAAGATATTAAAGAAGATGATATTATTATGATAGGAGATTTAGATGAAATTCCTAATATGGATAATTTACCTAAAAAATTCCATGGTAACCATGTGTGCATACAAAAGTTTTTTTACTATTATTTTAATAATAAAAGCATAGGCCCTAGAGATGCAATGTGGTCTGGAACTGTAATAACCACAGGAAAGCACTTCACAACCCCTCAGGATTTAAGAGATAAGCGTAATGGGGGCTTTCCTATACATGAAGGGGGATGGCATCTTTCTTATATGGGGGGTAAAGAAATGATCAAGAAAAAAATTCAAACTATTGCCCACACAGAATTTAACAAACCAGAATATTTCTCAGATAAAAATATAAATAAATGCCTCACTGAAGGGAAAGATGTATTTGATAGACCTGGGATGAATTTTACTTTGATTAATTTGGAAGATGAATACCCCACTCATATATTAAATATACTTAAACAATATAAAGATTTTATACACTATGAAGATTAAAAATATTATACAATTTCCTAACATGGTAATTGCTATTAATAGCGATGAAGAAGATCTAAGTTTTATCAAAGAACTTCTTTCAATGTATATAGAAGAAGTTGATCTAATATTTTTAGATCAAAATAGAGGCCATATGTTTGGTACTATGGATTTAGACGAAGCAGTTCTTAATGCAAGTAAATCTTACCCCCAGAAATATTTATTTAAAATTAGCCAAGATGTTATATTAGAATCTTATCTAGAAGAAGTTGATATAAAAAAAGATCAGGATTTTTATTTCTTACCAGGATTTTCCTATGAAACCCTACAAAGAAATGTAGACGTTTCTACATTATATAATATTTTTAGCAAGGGTAAAGGAAATGATTTTACTCCTCAAAGTAACTTTTTTATTATTAATAAAAGAATTTTTCCTTCTATTTATGGGGATAAAAATATTATAAATAATTTATATCTTGAATTTCAAGAAATATTAAAAACTAAACCTAATGCTAAATGTTGGGAAGAATTTACAAATCCAAAATTTGACTGTGAAACATATTTAGGTAATAATGTAAAACTTTTAACAACTAACATTCAAAGTTTGTTAAGTAAAGAAGAATTTAACTTTTTATGGGAGTATATAGATTCATATAAAGTAGGAGACCCCTCTCATAAAAATATTATGTTGCCATGTGGTATATGTCATTTCCAATGGAAAAACCAACCTATTACAAAACTTGCTAAAACCTAATATTTATAACCATGGAGGAGGAAACTAAAAAACGAGAAATTCTTTCTGTGGAAATACTTTATGATGATAAAGAAGATTTAGATATATTAACTGAATCCGAAGATTTCCATAAATTATTGTTTGATGAAGTTGTAACTGGGGTAGAAGAAGCACTAGACTCTAACTCAGTTACAGCTAAAATAATTTATATACCTAATCTAGAGTGTTCGGTAACTATATATAAACGTAATTTTAAAGCTGCCCTTGAGGGAGTTATTAAATTTTATGAAAAGCAGGAAGACTATGATAAGTGCGCTGAACTAGTTAGGTTAAAACAGAAGGTTAATGGGACAGAAAAAAGAAATAAAGGAAATACTTGAGTCTATTTTAGGTACTACTATTCACTTTACTAGTGATAAAGTGGATGAAGAAACCAAAATGAAAAATGAATTTATTAGAATAATAGATTTATTTGAAGAAGCTTGGCAACGTCAACATAAGTTGTTTGACCAATTTAAAATAGATATAGCATCCATAGATGATATATATTTTCAAGTTATAGAAAGTTTAGTACATTTTTGTTTTGAACCTTTAGCAGCTGAGGCTATACTATTTTATGTGTATACTAGGTTTGATGATAGTAAAGAAGTTGTACCTTTTTTAGATGATGAAGGAGTAGAACATCTCTTTAATACCAAAGAAGAATTATGGGAGTACTTAGTGGATTTAAAAATAAAAATAGATAAAAATGCCCAAGGCAAAACCCCTAAGTAAACAACAGATACAAGCAGCTATGAATAAGACTATGTCTAATCGTGCCGCCGCTCGTTATTTAGGTGTCTCCTATATCCATTATAAAAAATGGGCTAAAAACTACGCTGCCACTAAGGAAGGATACCCAGATTTATTTGAACAACATAAAAATCAAGCAGGTAAAGGTATACCTAAATTTTTAAATGGTAGTGTAAAACAACCTGCTGTACTAGATATTATAGAGGGTAGAGTTGATAGCTCCCACTTCTCAGCAGCGAAGATCCGTGAAAGGATGATAGGAGAGGGTTATTTAGAGGATTGTTGTTCAAATTGTTCGTTTAATGAACGTAGGGTGTTAGATTATAAAGTTCCATTAATAATGAACTTTAAAGACGATAATAAAAAAAACTATAAATTAGATAATGTAGAACTTCTTTGTTATAATTGTTATTTTTTAACAGTTGGAGACATATTTAGTGACAAACAGGTCCAAACAATGGAAGAACACAAACCAGTTAATGAGGGTAAAGTAGATTGGGAAATTGATGATTACCATTTACAACGTCTAAAAGAATTGGGTTTGGAAGACAAAGACGAATTAAACCTAATTTCCAGAATATGAAAAAGCGTAAACATCAAAAGTTAGTAACTGATTACGAAAAACAAAAAAGCAAACATCTTGAAAAGCTTGCGACAAAAAGCTTGGAAAATGACGAAAAAATGCTTAAATTCAAGTCAAAAGAAATAAAAGGAGATTATCTTGATTTATTCTAAAATGCCATATGTGAAACAAATAACAGTAGCAACGTATGAGGAATTCCTCAACATGGCTAAAACCAAAGATTTTACTCTTGCTAAAGGTATTGTAGAAAAAGTATTAAGTAATTTAGATACTAAAGAAGAATCAATTCCTGTGTTTGAAGTTGAAGTAGAAGAAGAAGGA
>Ga0213865_10001737_pt1 | contig 14051 bp, 13 predicted proteins | sample PICome_6_FD_160100 | JGI IMG/M metagenome (GOLD analysis project Ga0213865, IMG submission 160100) | Coastal seawater microbial communities near Pivers Island, North Carolina, United States - PICO282 | ecosystem: Environmental > Aquatic > Marine > Coastal | place: USA: North Carolina...
GATTACGCACAGTACTTAACGTGATTGTGCTTTCATTTTCGTTTGTAATCATCATCTTTTTAAACGGCGTGATGGACGGCTGGAATGCACAGGCTAAAAAAGATACCATAGAATGGGAATACGGCTCTGGGCAGCTTCGCCACAAAGACTACGACCCATTCGACCCTTACACCATTCTAGATAGCCATGCGCCAATTCCAGAAAATCGTCCTGACCTGACACCAGTGCTCATACACCAGGCTTCAATTTATCCTGAAGGGCGAATGATGAATATCGTTTTAAAGGGAATTGATGCAGACCAACAAACATTGCTGTTACCCACCTCTTCTTTGAGTGCAAAAGAAAATCAGTATCCCGTGGTTATTGGAAAACGCTTTGCGGCCTCTTCTAAACTCAATGTAGGTGATGAAGTTCTACTGCGGTGGAGGGATGTCAACGGCACTTATGACGCCAATACCATTTTCATATCAGCCATTTTTGATTCCAATGTGCCGACTGTTGACGACGGTCAAATTTGGATGAATATCAATGATTTGTGGCAAATGACAGGTCAAGTCAACGAAGCAACACTTTTGGTCTTGAATGAGACCTCTGCTCCACTTGAATCAACACTATGGAATTTCTACAGTCAAAAAGAACTACTGAGCACTATTGAAGAAATCATTGCTACCAAAAAAATCAGTTCTTCAATCATGTACATCTTATTATTGGCCATTGCACTACTGGCCATATTTGATACTCAGGTGCTTTCAATCTTTAGAAGACAGAAAGAAATTGGCACCTATGTGGCTTTAGGAATGACCCGGCGTAAAGTGGTAGGGCTCTTTACAGTTGAAGGCAGTATGTACAGTATTTTAGCCCTTTTTCTGGCCAGTTTATACGGCACACCTTTTTTCATTTTCATCAAGAAAATTGGCATCCCTGTAGCCGAAGCAGATCAGGAGGTGGGCTTGGCTATTGCCGAGCGTATTTTCCCCATATATGGCTTTTCACTTGTCGTAGGAACTGTAATTGTAGTTGTATTGGCCTCTACCATAGTGAGTTTTTTACCTGCCCGAAAAATTGCAAAAATCAATCCGGTCTCGGCCCTTAAAGGAAAATTACAATGATTTCATTTTTAATTAAGGGTATTCTAAGAGATCGAAGTAAAAGTTTGATTCCTATTGTCATTATCAGCATAGGGGTGACTTTGACGGTTTTAACCACGGGATATGTAACAGGTGCACTTTCAGATATCGTAGATCAAAACGCCAAACTCGACACCGGCCACCTCAAGGTGATGACCAAGCCCTACGCTGAGAACAAAGATCAAATTCCCAATGATTTGGCGCTCTTAGGACTTGAGGAACTTACGGCTTCTTTACAAAGCCAATTTCCGGACGTGCTATGGACCCCTCGAATTCGTTTTGGAGGAATCATCGATGTACCCGACCAAAAGGGAGACACTAAAAGCCAAGGTCCAGGAATGGGCTTGGCTGTGAATTTACTAAATCGCAGTTCAGGTGAGGGCGCACGCCTAAATTTAGATAAGGCCTTGGTCAGAGGGCGTTTACCTGAAAATCCAAGTGAAGTTGTGTTGAGTGAATTTTTTGCTCAAAAACTTGAAGTTGATTTAGGTGAAGAGCTGACCTTTTTTGGCTCAAGTATGGAAGGCAGTATGGTCTTCTACCAATTCGTCTTAACCGGAACCGTTCAATTCGGTATGCCGGCTATGGATAAGGGCGCCTTTGTCATAGATATCTCAGATGCACAGCGCATACTAGACATGCAAGATGGCAGTGGTGAATTATTGGGTTATTTACCCTATGAAATTTACGACGATGCCAGAGCCAGTGAAATTGCAACAGCATTCAATGCTCAATATGAAAATAGTGAGGATGAGTACGCTCCTGTAATGCTTACCCTTAAACAACAAAACAATCTTGGTTCTACTCTTGATTATTCTCAGACTGTAGTCTCCTTATTTATATTCATTTTCGTCTTTGCCATGTCAATTGTCTTGTGGAATACAGGACTCATAGGCGGGCTAAGACGGTATAAAGAATTTGGAATTCGATTGGCCTTAGGAGAATCAAAGGGCAAGGTCTACAGACTTTTATTGACCGAGGCGAGCATAATTGGGTTAATAGGATCGCTCATTGGCACAACTCTCGGGCTAGCTGGCACCTATTACCTTCAAATCGTCGGTATTGACATTTCAAAATACATCGAAAATTCAACCATGATTATGCCTTCTGTAATCCGAGCAAGAGTAAGTACCAATCTCTTTTTTATTGGCTTTATTCCAGGTTTGCTTTCTATGCTTTTTGGAACGATGCTCTCTGGTCGGGCGATTTTTAAAAGAGATACGGCGAGATTATTTAACGAATTAGAGGTTTAACTTTACGACTTATGAATAGCATTTTAAGAATAGTACTCCTTTTCATTTTTACATCTTCCTTAACGCTTCAAGGCCAAAGCGCGAGCATGACTGCTGATGAAATTCTCAAAAAGGTGGATGCAAATATGATTGCAGATACCCAAATTACCAGCTCAGAAATGATTGTTTATGGAAAGCGAAAAAGCCGCACCATAAAATCCAAAGGATATTCAAGTGGTGCTGAGAAACATTTTACCGAATACCTTTCACCAGAGCGTGAAAAAGGAACTAAAATGCTCAAATTAGAAGATCGATTGTGGATTTATTCTCCTGCCACCGATCGAATCATTCAACTCTCTGGACATTTACTACGTCAATCTGTAATGGGTTCTGATCTTTCTTACGAAGACATGATGGAGGAGCGTAAGTTAACTGACATTTATACCGCAAGCGTTTTAGGTATTGAGGTGTTTGATAATCATCAAACCTATAAAATGGAATTAGTGGCCAAGGTTGAAGATGTTAGCTATTACAAAAGAATACTTTGGATTGACACATCTCGCTTTGTTCCACTCAAAGAAGAGCTCTACGCCAAGAGTGGCAAGCTGCTTAAAAAAACCAGTTTGAGTGAGGTCAAACAAATTCAGGGTCGCTGGTATCCAACCAAAATCAACTATAAAGACATGCTTAAAGACGGTAAAGGCACAGACTTTATCATCAATGAAATCATTTTTAATGCAGCTATAGCCGATCGACTTTTTCTAAAATCCACACTTAAAAATTGATGTGATGGCCAAAAAAACCTGGGATGAAAAATTTAATAATGGTAAACAGCCTCAAATCAAGACCATCGAAAAAGCCTTTTGGGGGATGGATGCGGGAAGTCGCATGCTAATTCCTACTCCAAAAATGATTCAAGATTATATCTATAACTGTGAAAAAGGCCATTTTTCTGAGGTACAAACCATGCGTAATGATTTAGCCATTGAAGCAGGTGCCGATTTTACTTGCCCGATGACCTCAGGTATTTTTTTGAGAATTGTTTGTGAATACCATTACGAAAAATGGCAACTCAATGCAGAAGCCACAGATATCTGTCCTTTTTGGCGTATGATTCACCCCAAAAGTGATTTGGCCAAAAAATTGAGTTTTGGCTCGGAATTTATCGCAGAAATGCGTCAAAAAGAAACCTTAGAAAAGCAAAAATTATGAGTTTTACATCCAATACGATTTACGTACTAGCGGTTTTGTTTTTAATGCTAATTCTTGCATCACAAGCAGCCAAAACAAAGTGGGGTAAACAAGTTGGTGCATCATTATTAGTAATTGTTTTTACCGCTGTGGCGGCCAATTTAAAGTTGATTCCTTCAGCTTCAAACAGTATCCCTTTATACGATAGTATATTCACCTATATCGCTCCGATTTCAATTTTCTTTCTGTTGCTCAATGTAAATTTAGCCTCTATTCGAAAGGCAGGCTTACCTATGATTGGCTTGTTTCTCATAGGATCTGTAATGACCACCCTCGGGATTTTATTGGCATGGATTATCATTTCACCAGAAAACACATTGGGCGAAGATGCACGAATCATTGCCGGTATGCTCACTGGAACCTACACAGGTGGCAGTGTGAATTTTAATGCCATCGCTTTAGAGTACGACTTTCAGAAAAAAGGAGTGCTTTATGCGGGTACTATTGCCGTTGATAATGTGGTAACCACCTTGTGGATTATTGTGACCTTGACCATCCCTATCTTTATGCACAAAATCTGGAAATCAAAAAAGCAAGATACAGCAAAAGCGCAGCCCATCGCAAAGCGCACTGAATCAGCTATTGATATGCATTCTTTAGTTTGGTTGAGTTTCTTAGGTGTAGCTGCTTTTTTAGTTTCAGACCTTTTATCGGAATACCTTCCTAAGGTTCCCTTTATTTTAATTTTATCGACCCTAGGTATTTTACTCGCACAAATCCCTGCAGTATCAAAACTAAAAGGAAGTCACACCTTAGGTCTTTTCTTGGTTAATCTTTTTCTCGCCGTTATTGGAGCCTATTGCGAACTCTCTGCAGTGAGCGCCTTAAAAGAAATAGGTGTAAGCTTATTACTATTCACGAGCATAGCCGTACTGTTACACGGCATTGGAACTGTTTTGATTGGCGGATTATTTTACAGGGATTGGCAAATGATTGCCATAGTCAGTCAGGCTAATGTAGGCGGAGGAACAACAGCCATAGCCCTGGCTGAAACCTTTAAAAGAAATGAATTGATTTTGCCTGCCATTCTGGTTGGAACACTGGGAAATGCCTTAGGTACTTATTTAGGGTTCTTGGTGATTTACATGCTTTAACGCTTAGTTGCATAACAAAACCCAATGGTCAAATTGTAAGAAAATTCAGAAATCCTACTTTTTTTATTGCCCTTTAATATCCTTAAAGTCAGTTGCTTATAAGAGCGTTATCAATTTTAGATCTAAAAATCATCGATTAAGTGTATTTTAACACCGATAAAATACACAAATCTGTTTTTTTCATGATCAAAACCAAAGTTGATACTACTCACTTTCAAGATATATACCTCACCAATCTGGAGCGCAAAAAAGTCATCAAAGCATTATTTCGAAACGAAGCTCGATTCAAAAAAAGACTCAATCTTTTGTGTCAAATTCCTGAACTTAACTAAATCATGAGGGCCGTTCTAACTTCAATTGGTATTGGTGTAATTATCGGAATTGCTTTAACTCTTATTATCTTAGAGTCTGTATTCTTTCAAACCATTTAAATGCGTTTATTTTTAGTTGCCTCTATAATTCTCTTGTCTTCGAGATGTGGACCAGACGAGCCTTACTACGACTGTGTATTAGACCCTCCAACAGATGCAATTTGCACTGCAGAATACGATCCAGTATGTGGTTGTAATAATGTGACCTATGCGAACTCTTGTTCAGCTGAAGCAGAAGGAATCGTAGATTATGTAAGTGGCCCCTGTGAGAATGGAAATTAGTTGCGTGCAATCACGATTTTAAAGGACTATATCAATGCGAAAACCTCAACTAAAACTGTGAAATTTGAGCATCCATCCAAGTCAAACGCTGGTTGAGCCAATCTTTGAGGTAATTCACCTCTTCTTCATAGGTTGAGCCCACGAACTGATTAGGCCAAACCCATTCGCCTAAAATAGGCCAGCGCTGGAAGTTTCGCTCCGCATTTTCAAGATTGTTCAAGGTGTCGTAATACGAATCAATGGTGCCCATGAGCTGTCCTGTGCTCAATGCTCCAGAGCGTAAACTCTCCCATCGATTTTTGAGTTGAGTTTTGAAATAAGGATCTGACATAAGCTTCTCCCACCAAAACGGTACATTCCAAAAATCACCTGCGCAGCGTTGATTGAATTCAAAAGACCAAACGTCTGTTTGTCCACCTCCACAATAATTTGCATTTCCAAAGCCCAAATTAAAATCCCAAACAGGGCCCATTGAGAGTTTTGAGTTTTTGTCTTTGGTGACCCATGTGCTGATTCGATAGGCGTCTACATTATTTGAAACCTCGTTGACTATAAGAAAATCTACAAAGCTCTCCACATCGATATAAGCGCGGTATCCCGTTTCAGGGTCATCGAAATTCTCCGATTGTAGAGCCGTCTCAAAATCGTACATATAGTTTTCGATATACTCTTTTTGAGCTGCAGTAATTTCATCGTAGTCTGGGGTGTCGTAAAAGAATCGAATACTTGAACCTGGTACATCTGTATAACTCGAAACAAAATGAGTTTGAGGATCGTAATCAGGCCCCTTGTCTATTTTGAGAATATAGCCTCCGGTTAAATTTTCTCCATCATTTTCGTCTGGCTTTAAACGATCAATATTAATTCTATTTACATCGCGCTTAAGCTTCTCCATAAAAACATAAATGCCCTGATTGAGACCATTGAGTTTCATATTGACGAATTGAGTTCGAGAAGCATAACGACCCATACTTCTGGCGATGTCATAGGCCAAAACATTTCTCATGAGCGACTTATCACTGTAAGGCGCGTATAAAATCCAATCTTCTTCAAGAGGCATGTCTAAAATAGAAACGTCGAGATCTTGATTACTGGCATTCTTCGTTTCTAAACCGTACTGTTTTTTGGGAAAAGACTGTGAGGATTGACCCCTGCGCTCTATTCCAATGGGGCCTTGAAACAAATCATTACCTCGGTCTGAAACTTGCATAATCCCAGGGATTTTCGGTTCATCAGGAATTTCTTGATTGTAGGTATCCACCGAGACCACAGGTAAGGTATAAGGAGGGTACACCACAGGTCCTGAATTCGGTTCTTCTTCATCAATCTCCATCGGTTCATCTTTTGAACAGCTCAAAATAAATAGAAAAGTAAGCACTAAAATGTGCTGCGGACGAAAGTGGACCTTTGAAAATGCTAATTTCTTCATAAGCGGAAATTACAAATAATTCGCAAGTTCTTCTTCAATTTAGTACCTTGAAAAGACATTCTTTACCGCAGGACCATGAGACTACTCTTTTTTTTCGTTTTCGTGCTGAGTGCATCTTTAAGCAAGGCGCAAGAAGTATTTGCTGTAGACTATGCCTCTAGAGCTGATGTCAAAGTTTTTGTTGTCGACTATGCTTCTCGAGCGGATTTAAAAGTATTTAAGGTAGATTATTCAGGTCAAGCCTCTGGCAATGAAGGATTGTGGTATTTCACAGATTACAGTGGGCAAGCTGACAAAACCATTTTTTATGTCGATTATGAATCTCAAGCAGATCTAAACATATTCTTTGTAGAATACAAGGGTCAAGCCGGCTGGAATAGCAATTCCAAAAAACATTTGATGTATTAACAATCACCTATGAATTTCAAACTTTTTCTTTCTCTTACAGTATTGGGTTTTACCTTCTCGCTTGGCGCTCAAGAACTCACAGCCGTTTCTATAAATATTCGATACAACAGCAGTAATGATGGAGATGATTTATGGGATTTTCGAAAAAATGAAGTTGTAGCGCATATTGCTGCTCAAAAACCTTCGGTTTTTGGTGTTCAAGAAGCAACAGATATTCAAATGCAATTTATAGACAAACATCTCCCTAATTATACTTTTGTTGGTGTAGGCCGAGATGACGGAAAAACAAAAGGAGAATACTCAGCTATTTTCTACCGCAAAGATGAGCTCGAACTCCTCGAGCAGGAGACCTTTTGGCTTTCGACCACTCCTGAGAAGGTCTCAAAGGGATGGGATGCTGCCATTGTGCGCGTTTGCACCTATGCCCAATTCAAACACATCGAATCAGGTCGGCATTTTTGGCATTTTAACACCCATTTTGATCACATCGGGCAAGAAGCTCGAATTCAATCTGCTATATTAATTAGAGAAAAGATAAAAAGTGTAAATAAAACACAACTTCCGGTCATTTTAAGTGGAGATTTTAATGCACTTCCCAATGAGCAGCCTATTATAGAGCTTAAAAAAGCTTTTAAAGACCCTCTCGAGCATACAGCCTTAATAGGGCCTACAGGAACATTTAACGGTTTTGAAGTAGGTATGCAGCCCGATAGACGAATCGACTATATCTTCTCAAATGGATTTAAGATCAAGTCGTATTCGCATTTAGAGGATAAACGAAAAAACGGCCGTTGGATCTCTGATCACCTGGCCGTTTCAACACTTTTATCTTTCTAAAGTTTATCCTGCAAAAATATATCCGCAGCCACGGTTCTGGGCGCGACCTAAGGCCCAAACACCTGAAGGCACCAATTTGATTCCAGGTAAAATAGAAGCGACCATTTCTTTGTAAACCTCATCAGCATTTAGTCCCATATTTGCAGCTACTGCAGAGCTGTAGACCTTTGTCGCTAAATCACATACACAAAACATAGAACCTCTTGCTTGTAAATCTTTAATTCCTTGGATTGGAGGCAGGGGCATATCCCCTTCTTGAGGCTCATAAACCGTATTTCGAAGGGCGTGCTCTCCTGTCTTATTGTCTTTAAAATCAACCAATGCTCCCAGGTTAAATTTATTCCAAGCCTCAGAGTTGAAGGCGAAAACAATTCCTGAATGTCTAAGAACTGTCATTGCCGTAATATTGTCGTCTTTTATACCTGTAGAGTTATTAGACTCTAAAAAAGCCCAGTTCCAAACAATAGGTAAGGTGTTGTGCGGCTGGCTACCGTCATATACGATGCGATGGTCTCCTTTGATGCCGTCAAACCAACTGTCTAATTCTTGATCATCAAAATCCATTGCCGTGTCAGTGTTAGAAATCGATTCCATCTGATCAAAAGAATTGACCATGTTTGGAAAAGCTGAGGCACTTACCCCTAAAGCCATAGTGGCGAAAAATTGTCTACGCGAAGTATCCATTGTGAAGTGTTTTAAGTTAAGTTCGGTTTTAAGATACCAAAAAAATGATAATTATTGTTTTTTGAAATTAAAAATTGGTCTAAACATTCAATTGAAATTGAATGCTTACATTAGGGTATCAGCAAAGCAAAACATGAGAACTACATTACTTTCGAAAATTAGCCTCAAATCGAGTCTCTTAGAACTACTCATTTTGTTTGTGGCAATAACTATGGGGTTTTTAGTAGAAAACTATAGAGAAACCTATCTCGAAGAACAACGATCAGAACGACTGTTGAATTCTCTACATATTGACCTTCAAGGCGATATAGTTCGCTTTGACGAGTTTACCGGTCTTCGAAAAACGCTTATCGATGATGTTTACCATTTTATCGATGATGTCGAAAAAAGAGGTCTTTTAGAAAATGATATGAAGCAGCAAAAGTTGTTTGCAAAAGCCATTTTCAACTGGACTTATTTCGAACCCAATACAGCCAATATTGAGCAAATCATAAGTTCAGGAGCACTGCGCTACTTAGGAGATGACGAGCTCATTCACCAAATTGGAATGATGCAATCTCGTAACCTACTGCTCATGGATCGACAAGAACGCGAACAGGAGTATTTTTTAAATTATTTGCAACCCATGATGCATCAGTATTACAATTTCAAATGGCTCAATAAAAACTACGTGCGCAATTGGCAATCCTTTCCAGAAGCCAATGAAAATTTAGTACAGGTAAATCCTGAAGAGCAGCGCATGATGCTTTGGAAACATTCCGACGACTTAGCTGAAAGGGTAATGAACCTTTTTGAAAACTACGTCTTTATTTTGCGTTCGAGCTACGTGGTCAACTATGACGAGTACATTGAGGAGATGCAGCACACCATCGATATGATTGATGAAAAAAGCCTAACTGACAATTAAGGATACAACACAGGGTTTAAATGCGTATCGATGAGCTCACCCACCTTAGCACCGGGGCACCAGGTATTCCAATCGTTCACCTGCCAATCATTTTCAGGATCTTTTAAACGCATGGCCTTATCCATATAAATAATGGTCATTACCTTTCGGGTTTCATCCGTTTGATTTGGACCAGCCCTGTGAAAAACCCAGCCCGAATGAAAACTGACCTCCCCCAAATCAAAGGGTTCAATGAGATGTTCAAAATCGGTGATGCGTAACCTATTTGAAATAAAGTCTTCACTTTCATCCCCTATTTCGAGTTCTCTTCCTTCAACGATTTGATGACTTTGTGCGCTGAATTCAAGAGGCCCCATGTTTAAGGGGACGGCCTGAAGCGGAATCCACGCGGTGATGCATTTATCGGTTTGCAGTGGCCAATAAAATTGATCGGCATGCCAAGGCGTATATCCTCCCCCGGCTTCTTTAAAAAGCGCTTGGTCGTGGTAGAGACGCACTCCTTCCACCTGCATAAGTTCAGCTGCTATACGACCCAGACGTTTTGAAAAAATAAGGGTTTTTATGGCGGGATCTTCTAACCACAGGTTAAAGAGTTGAAGAAAGGCCTTTTCATAGGTATTTCTATCCTTGAGTTCTTTTTTCTGGGTATTGAGCTCATCAACCTTTTCGCCAATAACAGCATTGTAATGAGCAATTGTTTCAGCATCAAAAACATGTTTTAATTTGATGAATCGATTCTTTTGATAATAGGCGATGTGCTCTGGAGCTAATTCGTAAGGTCGATCGAGTATGTCCATAGTTGCTTATTTGGTGGCGCATTAAAAATTACAAAAAATTTCTAAGGCGTACAGCCAAAACCAAAAGGGCTAAAAAAAATTTGACCTCCACAAGGGAGGTCAAATCGACTAAACTAACCTAACTAAATAGATCCAAACCTAAGTTATTGAGCAGCTCGTTTAATTTCGAGCGCCTTCTTTATTTCATTTGCGCGTTCTTCAGAAAGCGAATAATTTCTCATAATAAGTATAGCAATCAGGGTTCCAAGAATGGGGAATCCTGAATAAAACAAGCGTAATCCTGTAATGGCACCTTCGGGCTGAACAGCGAGATTAGCATCAAAGCCTACGAAAGTCATAATTAGTCCACTTAGGAGTCCTGATACGGCCTGACCGAGTTTTACCATCCACCAATAAATAGCCCCAAGAGTTCCTTCTTTTCGAGGAAGACCGTTTTCTAATTCATCCAAATCACAAACATCCGCCGTCATACTCATCATCAAGGTGAAGAGACCACCAATTCCGAATGAATGAAAAGGAAGTGCGATTAAAAATAAATACGGTTGACTCGGGTCAAATAAAAACCAGAATAAAATATATCCAACAATACCTATAGACTGTGAAATGATGAATGTTCTCTTTTTACCAATTTTTTTCGAGAGTCGTGTAACAATCGGAATGACAATAAAGGTTGTGGCCAAAGCCCCAACGCAGCCGTGAAGGGTTGGAAAAATTCCAGCCGCACCTGCATCACCTGCGAACATATAGTATACAATCACAAAGAAGGTGAAAGCAGCAATGGTTTGAAAAGAACCAAATACTAAAAAGGTCGCCCAGCACAATTTTCTAAAAGGCTTACTGCGGGCTGCATCCTTAAAACCTTGAATGATACCATCAAAACTTCCGGCAAAATTGCTAAAGGTCAGCGGCTTCAAATTGTTATCGTTAAGTGTGGATTGACTTTTTATAAATAAGGCAGGAACCATGGCTAAGAATGTACAGAACAATCCGATATAAATTGATAATTCACGTGCACCTTCTTCAGCAGAAGGAAACCATTCTGGTTTATAGAGAATTACCCAAAACCAAGGAGCGATTACCCAAGCCCACTGACCAATCCATTGCGCTACAGCCATGATTTGTGTACGCTCGTGAAAATCATCACTCATCTCATAACCCATGGCTACGTAAGGCACGCTAAAAATGGTAAGTCCTAAATAGAATAAGATTGAAAAAGACAATACCCACCAAAAATTGTAATCTAAACCGTTTTCAGCATAGAGTTGCCACATACCCATAAAAGCTAGGCCCATGATGATGGCTCCAATGAAAACATACTGCCTTCTTCGGCCCCATTTCGACTTGGTATTATCTGAAAGAAAGCCCATTATTGGGTCAGTAATTGCATCAAAAAATCGAGGGATAAAGAAGATTAATCCCCAAAGCCAAGGTGAAAAACCAAGGTTTTGAACCAAAATTACCATAAAAATTCCCAAAGCAGCAGGAAACATTTGATTGGCAAGCATACCAAATCCCCATGCGATTTTTTGACCCATAGGAACTTTATTTGTTGTTTGTTGAGTACTCATTGTTTATTCGTGTTAGTTAGTTTAGTTGTATTATTCTGCCATTGGCGGAGATTTAACTTCGTCTAATAATTGATCTAAATCTCCTTGGAAGGTTTTGTTGACAGGCTTACCTGATCGTCCGAGCCCATCGAAAACACCACGATCGATGTAATCCCATAGTGCGTATTTTCCTTTGCCGTCTACCGTAAAGAGGCCGAAATGATTTTCAGAGCCGATCGGATTTCCTTGATCTTTCCACTTTTCGTCGAAGGCCTCAAAGAAAAAACAACTGATACCTACTTCGGCAGTCCAGTCTAAAGTGGCATTAAAGTATTTTGCCTGCTTGTACTGATCGGCTGCATTAGAACCCTCAGGTCCATAAAAACCATCTGAGGTAGTGGCCCAGCCTGTCTCACCAATGTGAATTGGCTTTTGCACGCCTAAGCCCTCCATATAATTTTTGACCTTGTAGTATTCGTTTTTAGCGTAGTCTGCCGCTCTTTGCATCGCCTCTTCAACCTGTTCTACTTCACTGAGTTCTGATACGGCTACAGGATCTTGCTGCCAATAATGCGATTGGTAATGCGTCTCATGAAACGGATAAGTATGCATTGAGATATAATCAACCGCTTTAATCAATCGATCGAGATCGGGTTGATGGTAAATGGCATCTCCCCCACCCCAAGCTGCAAAATTATCTGAACTGGTTATCCATAAATTAGAATCTAAGTCACCTTTAGCTTTTAAATCTTGTAAATAATTCACCCATTTTAAAATGACCGCAGGGCGTACAAAATAACTTTGTGCCCAGTGCACCATGGCTTCATTTCCAACGGCTATGACTTTTACAATATCATCGTAATTCTGAGCCAATCGCACCGCCTCGTCAATTTCTTTGGTGTTGCCTTCTAAATCTTCTGCCTCGTGATTTGGATTAGGCGTCCAAGCGCCTTCACAATTGATCCACGCGCCGAGCATTACATACATTTCAAAACCTTCGCGTTCTGCTTTGAGCTCTGAAATGGCATTTAGCACACTTTCAGCAAAAGGCAAATGCACATTATAAGTTCTTAAAAAACGAAAGCCCATAGCATGAAGCAAAAGAAGATCTTCTTTTATTTCAGTCACTGTTGGCTGTACATCTCTCGTTTTTGCACGGTATCCTCCATAAGAAATGGCCTTATGCTCAGGATCACCAAGTAATTGAGCAGCCGATTTGTCGGTTGACATTGCGGTGGGTGCTTGATACTTCAAGTATCCCAAGGCCGTAACCACAAAAAATAGGGCAACAATACGCTTTACTACTTTCTTCATTAATCTCTTTTTAAATTCACCTCAAGCTTTTTAACTTTTCCATTGCGCTGAAAAATTTCTGCACTTCTCTCTGAGCTGAGTTGAAGACCTGAAATCGTCTCCACTTCTCCGTCAGACAAGTACACCTTCATCTCATTAGCTGAGGCTTTGTTATATATTATTGGAGTCTGACAAATGGTAAATGCCAAACTATTCGGTTGTAATTCTAAATCGTGTTTTTGACCTTGAACATCGTAATATTCAAAGAACTGAGCTGATTTGATGAACTCTTGATCTTGAAGCATGCTCGCATCAAATTCTAAATGTCCTTGTGCATAGCGCACACCCATTTCAGTCAATCTACTGATGACATCCTCTTTGACCTGACCCGTCATTCCAGGTTGCTGCGCTCCTTTATGGGCAGGTGTATGTGAGTATGGATCAGTTGGGAAGGCTCCGTAATTCTCTGGTGTTTTATAAACCCCGATTCCCTTATTGATTTCGAAATAAAATGTTTTGAGTCCTTCTATAACAGCGCTATCAGCTTGTTCAGCTATAGCCTTTTGCCAGCATTCTTGTGTGGCTAAAAGAAGCTTAGAAACCATATGCCAATAAATTGAACCCAAACCTTCGTATCCAAAGAAGGTTCCTGAACGACCGGTAAAGGCTTTGTGGTTAAATACCTCTTCGTAATAGGCGCAAATAGTTTCGTATTCTTCAGCAACTAATGGCTTATAGGCGTCAGCTAAACCGTCAAGGGCTTGTTTCAATCCGTTGACATTGGTAAAACTT
>Ga0213865_10001740_pt1 | contig 14036 bp, 12 predicted proteins | sample PICome_6_FD_160100 | JGI IMG/M metagenome (GOLD analysis project Ga0213865, IMG submission 160100) | Coastal seawater microbial communities near Pivers Island, North Carolina, United States - PICO282 | ecosystem: Environmental > Aquatic > Marine > Coastal | place: USA: North Carolina...
AGGGTGGGCCGCGTTTTTTTTTTGTATCTGATTCGACGCCTGTTCTGGCACTACTGAATGCCAAGCAATTCCACTTCGAATACGAGCACTTCATTTGGCCCGATTGCTGGCTGGCTGCCACGCTCACCATAGGCGAGTTCTGACGGAATGTAGAGCATCCACTTGTCGCCAACCTTCATCTTCTGCAAAGCCATTTGCCAACCTTTAATGACCTGGTTTGCCTGAAAGCTGGCTGGTTGTCCTCGTTGAACCGAACTATCGAAGACGCTTCCATCGATCAATTTTCCGGTGTAGTGCACTTTGACTGTATCATCAGGCTTTGGAGAAGGGCCACTTCCGGCTTTCAATACTTTGTACTGAACGCCACCATCCAGAGTTTTTACTCCTTCTTGTTTGGCATTATCAGCAAGGAACTTGACACCCTTCGCCTTCTGGGCAGCTGACATCTCGGCTTGCCGCTTGGTAAGCAATGCCTGAATTTTTCCTTGTGTGGCCTGTAGCTGCTCAGATGTCAAAGTGGGCTCTTTCAGTGCAACACCTTCCTGAAAACCCTTCAAAAAGGCCTCCAGCTTCATGTCCTCTGCCTTGAAGCCGCTTTGCCCCATGTTCTGACCCACAGAGAAGCCGAGGAAGTAACCTATCAGCTCGTTGTCGGACATACCGGGATTGGCGGCGGGCGGGTTTTCTTGTGCCATAACAGACTGGACAATTGCAACCTGGCAAATTGTCATTGCTCCTGCGATCAGGAATGATTTGAACATCTTGGTTTCCTAGGGAACGCTCGGTCACCGTGTCCACGATGCCCGATCCGGGGAGAGGATAGCGGCGCGATCATGGCCGCAACATCAAAATGGCACTTCCGAGGCCATCAACCTTACAGCAGGATAACAACGTGGCTAGAACCGCACATAGCCCCCAAACAGTGGTTTCAATCTCAAATGAGCTATTCACAGGGTTTGAGGCCGTCGGATGGGGGAAACCTTGCCGCCGGGCGTCAGCGGCCCAGAAAGGAAGCAAAGACGATCACGGCGAGCACCACAGCTACCAGAACAACCAATCGCCCCCAACTGACCTCGTCCGAATGAGAGACTGACGCTTCGCGTATTTCTTGCCGCAACAGCTCTTTCCCGCGAGCGGTGACGTCCTCTGCACCAATATCCTCGTCTGTCTGCGGTGCCAGATTTTTCAGATCAGCATCCACTTTTTCATCCAACTGCAACATCAAAGCCTGAACCTGCCGAGCATTGAACGGCCGATCTTCAGGATTTTTTTCGAGCAACCGACTCACAAGGGTATCGAGTTCGAGCGGGCAAGAACCGGAAAAATCACGAACATGAGGAGCATCAGTACGCAGGTGCTGCTCAAAAAGCTGGGCAAAATTATCACCCTGAAAAGGTGTGCGGCCAACCAGCATTTCGAATAGACAGCAACCAAGTGAGTACAAATCAGCTTTTCCTGAAACAGCCTTATCCCCGGTAATTTGCTCAGGTGCCATGTAGGCGTGTGTTCCAACGGTCATCCCATTGGTTGTGATATCACTTCGATCGAGATCACGCGCAATTCCAAAGTCACCAAGCTTGATTTCACCCGACTTCGTCAAGAACAAGTTGCTAGGCTTGAGATCACGATGAATGACTCCATTGTTATGGGCATACTGCAGTGCCGAGCAGATTTGACGAGTTACCTCGACGACGATTGGCCAATCGAAGACACCTTTGATCTGCAGCAATCCTTTGACAGTACCGCCATCCACGAGTTCCATGACGTAGAACAGCGTCCCATCATCTTCACCACCACCGTAGTAGCGGACGATGTGCGGGTGATTCAAACGCTCCAGAATCGCCATTTCACGGCGGAAGCGAGCACGGATCAACTGATCCTGAGAAACTCCGGGGTGCAGCTTCTTGACGGCGAAATGTTCCCCCGATGACTTCTCGGTGGCCCGATAGATAGTGCCGACGGTGCCGACACCAAGCACATCACCCAATTCAAATTCAGAAATCTGTCGGAACGTCTGCATGACTGGCTAAATCTCCATCACCTGCACATGACGCCGCAATGGACCACACGCAAACAACTCTTCGCCAGACAAGACGGACGAAGGGCTCAGCAGAGCCCTCATCAGACTACAAAGGTTAGCCTAAACGCCTGCAATCTTCTCAATACGAACGCGAGTATGTATCTGGCGATGACCCGTTCGGCGTCGGCTATTCTTACGACGTCGAAATTTCTGAACGTAGATTTTCTTGTCCATTTTTGGACCAATGATCGACGCAGTGACAGACGCACCATCAAGCGTTGGCGATCCGAGTTTCAATCCCTCGTCGCCACTTACGGCCAGCACTTTTTCAAACGTAAGGCTCTCACCCTGGGGGACGTCTCGATAATCGACATCAACCTCCATGCCAGGCTCGACTTTATATTGGCGACCGCCGTCGACGATGATGGCGTACATAGGACTATCTCTCTACAAGTTTGGTATCTGTGTTTTCGGGCCGCGTAGTCTAACGCCCCCTGCTTCTGGCGCACAGGCCTTCCTGGGTGTCTTTTGTGGGGTTATCGGGTTGTTTTTGGCAACGGCGGGGGTCTTTTCCCGATTTCACTGGTGAAATCAATGCCGGGCCCGGGTCAGACCTGCCCACCGTCAACGCTGCGGCTATCGGTAAATGCTGCTTTTTTCGGAAAAAGCACCGCGGGAAGCCCTCGCAAAGCAGCAAGTCAGGCCTCACAGAACGCTGGCATCACGATCGTGTCAGGTCATCAGCTGCCTCGAAAAATACTATTTTGGCCAGATCGGCTCGCGATGATCCAGAAATGCCTGAATCCCCTCGCGGGCAGATTCTGTTGTGCAAGCCGTCGCACTCCCAGCGGCGCCTGCCGAAAGTTGACTCAATAGCAATTCGCCAACACTCTCGTTGAGCAGACGTTTGGTCGCCTGAATCGCTTCCTGAGGAGCTGCGGCACATTGGGCAGCCAACTCGGTGGCTGCCACCCAGATTTGCTGGGAATCGACAGGTTCATCGCATAATCCCCAACGACTCGCCTGTGCGGCACTGACCGTTTGGCCGGTCAAGACCATCCGGGCTGCGGTCGCCCCACCCGACCGGAATGACAACAACGCCGCGGTTGCCCCACCAACCAGCCCACGACGGACAGCAATGGCTCCAAACGTTGCCTGTTTAGAAGCCACAATCAAATCGGCAGCCAGAGCCAGGCCGAGACCGGCCCCCAAAGCACTGCCGTCCACTGCAGCAACAATCGGCTTCGGAAAGCGAAGCATGGCCTCGTACAGTTCCGTTAGATTCCGCCAGACTGCCAACCACTCTGGCAAAGCCGTATTTTCTGGCATCTGGGCAATCTCTGACATGACATTGAGATCGATCCCAGAACAAAAATGCTCTCCGCTTCCTGTCAGGACAACCGAAGTCACTCGCTTTTCCTGATAGACGTCTGAGAAAGCTGTCGTCAGATCTTCAATCAGTTGTGGGTTCAACGCGTTTCGTGTTTGCGGGCGATCCATCAGGATCGTAGCCACGTTTGCATGAACTTTGACATCGACGTACTGCACCATGAACCTCCGGTCACAAACTCAGGATCGAAGCGTCCATGATGCCGTAATTGAGAACAGCAGACCAGCCATGCTGAACCAAAAGAAAACCCCACGGGCTATCTTCAAAGACAACTCGTGGGGCTTGATTTCAAAACCGATCATGCAGTTTGTGCAAATTACTTGCAGCAACCGCAGGAGACTTCGGTGGTCACAGGCTTGCACACGCGAACCTGTACTTCTTTCATCGTGGTGACAGGAACACACACGGTGTATTCCTCTGGCACCTCTTCGGAAACGGTATCGTAGACAGTCACGTTGCAGGTACGAGTCCGTTCCTCAGGAACGCACACGGTATACTTGACCTCGCGAGTCTTTTCCTGAGTTTCCATGCGAGTCCGGTTCACGGTGCGAGTCCGCTCCTCAGTCTTGCATGTGGTCTGTGAGACCATGCGAGTACGATCTTCCATGCGTGTCTTGGTAACAGGAACTTTTCGAGTCCGTGTTTCCTTGACCATCTTCGTCACGGGAACCGTACGCGTCTTCTCTTCAGCACGGCACTTCGTCACGTCCCGAGTCCGCTCTTCTTCCCGCATCTTGCACACGTCAACCATGCGTTTTCGCTCTTCAACCACCATCTCACAGTAAGCGACTTGGCGAGTGCGAGTCTCCATTCGTGTTTTACAAACAGGAACGGTCCTGGTTCGTGTTTCACGACGGTAGGTTGTAACAGGCACTTCGCGGGTCCGCTCTTCAAGACGAGTTTTGCAAACCGGAACTTCACGCGTTCGTTGTTCAGTCTGGTATTTGGTAACCACACAATCGCGAGTGCGTTCCTCAGCACGACACTTCTGGACTTTAACCATCCGCGTTCGCTGCTCAGGACGGCACTTGGTGACGCTGACTTTGCGAGTACGCGTCTCGGTCTTGCAACGCGTCACTGGCACCTTCCGGGTGCGAGTTTCCGTATTGCAACGTGTCACTGTGTAGGTGTACGGCACCTTGGTCGTCTGACGCTCGTATGTCGTGCAGGGCACTTCTTCTGTTACCAGATTCGGAACGTATACTCGCTTATAAACCGTTTTGGTTCCGCCACAGCCGTCGTTACAACCATTGTTGCAACCACGATTGCATCCACCACAAGCAACTTGCACGGCCTGGCATTCGTAGCAGCCCCGATCGCGGGTAACGGTTCGCATCGTAGTCACGGGAACGCACTTGGTTACGGTACGCTCCGCACTCACAGTTTCCTGAACCGGAACCTGAACAGTGTAAGTCTGCTCGACCTCTTCGGTGTAAGGCACACGCACGTTGTAAGTCTGTTCAACTTCCTCGGTGTAGGGAACCATTACCGTATAAGTCTGCTCAACTTCCTCAGTGTAAGGGACATTGACTGTGTAAGTCTGAGTCACTGTTTCCTTCACTGGTACACGAGCGGTGTACGTCTGCTGAACCATCTCGGTGTAAGGAACACAAACCTTGTAGGTCTGCTTGGTCATCGTCGTCTCTGGAATGCAGACGGTATAGGTTTGCTCAACCTGTTCGGTGTAAGGAACACACACCTGATACTCGACTTCGCGAGTCTTCTTTACAGGTACTTTGACGCTGTAAGTCTGTTCAACCTGCTCGGTGTAAGGAACCATCACTTTGTAGGTTTCCTTCTCGGTGTAAGGCACCATCACAGTGTAAGTCTCGGTCACTTCCTCAGTTTTCGGCACACAAACGGTGTAGGTCTGCTCGACCTCTTCCGTGTAGGGCACGCAAACCTGATAGGTCTGCTCGACCTCTGTTGTGACGGGAACTTGAACCTTGTAGGTCACTTCCTCTGTGTAAGGTACACAGACCGTGACCTTGTAAGTCTCTGTCCGTGTTTTTTCGTGAGGAACATTTACTGTGTAAGTCTGTTCACGAGTTTCAACTTTGGCCACTCTCCGAGTGACATTCTTCATTCTCGTTCGTGTTTCCCGCTGATAGGTCGTATGAGGAACCATCCGGGTCTCAGTGACATACTGAGTACGCGTTACCGTGCGCGTAGCGCACGGTGCCTTCGTTTCGCCACATGGCGTGGCACAAGCAGAATTGGTTTTGCAGCCATTGCAACTGCCGCATGCCGCTTCGGCTGCTACGCTGCATAACAACGCCGCCAAAAGCCCAAGCATACCGTGCATCAATCTCGATCTCATCTCTAAATATCCCCTCCCAATATCGCCAACAGAATGCAAGCAAAAAAGATGTCTCAGTGGCAAAATCTAACAACTGCGCAGCTTAGGCAGAGACCCACTGAGGCGCCTGAGTCTAGGCATTGCTGGTCGCCTGTCAATCTGCGCCGCGCGTTCAGAATAGGAAAACAAGGCAATTTAAGCCAACATGCCTCTACCTCGGGGTACACGCTTGGGGGGTAGGTTAATCGACCCAAGCTACTCGTCGCCGCTCAAAAAGAGTTCTTCGAGTCGGGTGACCTCGCCAGCCCGCGGAAGATCAGACACAGGAATCACCACCGAACAAGTTCTGGCATGAGCAGGGGCCCATGGGCGGAGCCAGCCTGAACAGAAAGAGCCGAGGATTGAGGATTGAGGATTTAGGAACCTCAACGGTAGATGGAAGCTCCAGCCACGGTTTGGCGGTAGCATTCTTGCACGGATTGGGCCTTTCTCGCACGGCGGTGGCTTTCTTGCCATGCCGACCTTTTTCCTTTTCATTTTTCCGTCGGGAAAGAACACGGCTGGCTGAGTGCTGGGCCACATCCAATGCGGGCGTGGGGCCAACACGCCCGAACACATCCCAATCCCAGTAATCAAATCCCGTTAATCCGGCCACGGCGACAGCCCGCAACGGACGCACAGGGTTTTCCATGCCGAAGGTGCAAGAATTGCTGGGGAACAGCCGATAGGCCAGCAGGAGGACCCTTTTGTGAATATTATTGCTGGTGTTCAGAATGCGGGACCTGTGACAAAACATGCCTTGTTACCTATGATTCAAAGTGGTGGCAGAACTTTGGGCCCCCATCGTGTTTCACGGTCGGTCCAAGACGCATTAATTGCTTTGTTCTGTGCCGGTCGGCAACAGTCCCAGCGTGACCAAACACGTTTCGGCTCAGTTGTGACCCCACGTCTTGGAGCGCCAAGGCGGGTTGTGATAGGAGAAGGTCGATGAATCGATCGCCTCAGGCGGTGACACAGTCCATGAGCGAATCAGGCAAATTGATCTGCGTCGGAGATCCGACCACGCTTCCCAGCGAGATCGCGCGGGAAAGCGTGATTCTCGTTGATACTTCCATTGCTGTGGTCGATGCGCTGAAGGAGCCATCGATTGATGGGGTCTGGATTGCTCGAGACCAGTTGCCTCAAATCAGCGAACTGCGTGGACTTGCCCAGAGTGGGCTGATGCTGAGAGACATGCCGGAAGGTGTGGCTTTGATGGACTCGGACATGCGCGTGCTGTGGGCGAATGATCGCCTGATCGAATGGGCGGGTACCGACAATGTGCCGGTTGCAGGCAGGAATTTTTACGAGTTATTGTCAAATCCGGAAATCATGGGACCGGATTTCTGCCCGTTCCACACTGCCTTGGCCACCAGCGAGGAAAGTACCAGCACACTGCATAGTGATGGCAATCGGTACTATCAGATTCATGCGGCGCCGATCGTGCAAAGCAATCACTCACGGCAGTTGATTGTGACCGTGAGTGACGTGACCGATGAAATCCTTCAACAGCAGAAATTAGCCGCCATTCACCAAGCGGGTCGCGAACTCGCTGATCTCCGTCCCACAGAAATTTTCATGATGGAGGTCGATGACAGAATCGACCTGCTCAAAGAAAACATACGGCATTATCTCAGTGATCTGCTGAACTTCGAGGTCATTGAAATACGATTGCTCGAACATGCAACGGGTAATCTCGTTCCGTTATTGAGCGTCGAGATCGATCAGGACGCATCGGACCGGCAACTGTTTGCACATCCCCAGGGCAACGGCATTACCGGTTACGTTGCCGCCAGCGGGATGAGTTACGTCTGTCACGACGTCGAAAATGATCCTCTCTTCATTCCGGGGACAAGCACGTCACGCAGTTCCTTGACCGCACCTCTGATTTTGCACGATCAGGTGCTTGGCACCATCAATGTCGAAAGCCCTGAACCCGCCGCCTTCACCGACAGCGATCTTCAATTTCTGGAAATTTTCGCTCGCGACGTTGCGTTCGCACTCAATACGCTGGAGCTTCTGGTTGCGCAAAAAGCCAACACTGCCCAGCAATCGTGTGACGCTATTCACAGTGCGGTTGCAATGCCCGTGGATGAAATCCTCAATGACGCCGTGAATGTCATGGAAAGATACATAGGCCACAGTCCCGAAGTGGTCGATCGTTTGCGGCGTATTCTGCACAATGCACGAGACATCAAACAGACCATTCAACAGATTGGCCAGCGCATGACACCGCTGGAAGCAGTCCCAGCTGGGGTGCAATCACCACAACACGCCGCCCTCCGGGACAAACGCATTCTGGTGGTTGATGCTGATGAGCAGGTTCGCGAGGACGCGCATCAATTGCTGGAGCGGTACGGTTGTGTTGTTGAAACCGCTCAGAAAGGTGCGGAAGCGGTGATGATGGTTCGTAGCAGTGGCGGTTCAAGCGGCTATGACGTGATTATCAGCGACATCCGCTTACCCGACTTCAGCGGCTATCAACTCATGTTAAGGCTGGGTGACATCATCCACCGAGTGCCAATGGTTCTCATGACAGGCTTTGGTTACGACCCTGGGCACTCGATCGTGAAAGCGCGGCAAAACGGGCTTCACCCCAAATGTGTGCTGTTCAAACCATTCAGGCTTGACCAGATGATCGATGTCGTAAAAACCATACTCGACCTGAATAAAAACGACCCGTTAAGGCCGACATCGGATGCTGATCGCAAATCTACATCCTGAGTGAGGTCATCACGGGAAGCCGCCTTGAGAAGCCAGCAGGAAACGCAACGGAATACAGCAAGTTCAGTTGCTTTCTTCCATGTCCTGGATGTACTGCCGCAAGCGTTCCAATTCATCGGCAGTACCTTTCAGTTTGAGCATATTCTCAACCCGCTTGAGCAACTCCACCTGATTGACTGGCTTGCTTAGAAAATCATCCGTGCCCGCCGACACAGCACGCTCGATGTCGCCCAACTCGTTCAAAGCGGTGACCATCAGGATCATGACACGACTGGTTTCGGGGCTGCCTTTCAGCTTTTCACAAACCTCAAATCCGCTCAAACGCGGCATCATGACATCCAGCAAAACGAGGTCCGGATTGAATGATGCGACTTTGTCCAAGGTGTCTTGCCCATCAATCGACGTCTCGATCTCACAGTCAACATTAACGAGATAGGCCTCGAGTAATTCCCGATTTGCGTCATTGTCGTCAGCGATCAGAATTCTGTGCATTGAACGGTTTGAGGGGTACAGCGGTTGGAAAATGTCTGGGACCAGCGTTACAGAAAATCTGCAACGCTGGAAAATCAGCAAGCGGGTGCAGTCGCGACTCGTCCTGCTGGCACAGGAAAGTCTTCGCACATGTCACGCACTTCGCCACGGATCTTTTCATGCATTGCAGAGTCGTCTGAGTGGTTCAACGCCTGATGAATCCATACACCCACGCGTTTCATTTCCTCAGAGCCCATCCCGCGGGTCGTCAATGCGGGTGTTCCAATTCGGATACCCGAGGGATCCATGGGTTTACGGGTGTCAAACGGGATCATGTTCATGTTGACGGTAATCCCGCAATCATCCAACACTGCTTCGGCCTTTTTTCCACCAAGCCCTGCTGCAGTCACGTCGACAAGCATCAGGTGATTCTCTGTCCCCCCACTCACCAGAGGCAACCCATTCGCCATCAGCGTATCGGCGAGCACCTTGGCATTATCTACGACCGCCTGTCCGTAGACCTTGAAATCATCGGCCATGGCTTCACCAAAGCAAACTGCCTTGGCCGCAACGACGTGCATGAGCGGCCCTCCCTGCGTTCCGGGGAAGACATTGCGATTGACCAGTTTGAGGTGGTCCTGCTTACAGAGGATCAGACCGCTGCGGGGTCCCCGCAGCGTTTTATGAGTCGTGGTGGTGACATAATCAGCGTACGGGACGGGGCTATTGTGAACCCCAGCGGCGACCAGTCCTGAATAATGGGCCATGTCGACCAACAGTCGGGCACCGACTTCGTTGGCGATTTCAGCAAACTTGTCATGTGGAATTTCGCGAGGATAGGCACTTGCTCCGGCCACGATCAATTTTGGTTTGTGCTCTCTTGCCAATGACGCGATTTGATCGAAGTCGAGTCGATGATTTTCCGGATCAACCCCGTAGCTGTGAAAGTTGTAGAGACGACCGCTGATATTCAGCTTCATCCCATGCGTCAGGTGTCCACCCTGAGCCAAATCCAGTCCCAGGACATGATCGCCTGGTTCCAAACAACTCAGATAGACGGCGGTATTGGCCTGCGAGCCACTGTGGGGTTGCACATTGGCGGCCTCGGCACCAAAAAGCTGCCGAGCCCGCTCAAGAGCGATATTCTCGACAACATCGACGTGTTCACATCCTCCGTAATATCGGCGTCCCGGATACCCTTCGGCGTATTTATTGGTCAAAACGCTGCCAGCGGCCTGCATGATCGCCAAACTGGTGTAATTTTCGCTGGCGATCATTTCCAAGCCATCCTGCTGACGGATAGCTTCGGCTTCAATCGCGTCCCAGACTGCTGGATCTTGCTGCTGCAAAGGATTCATTCGGCCTATTCTCGACGAGTAAGGGTGGTGAACCGGGTCGGGCCCGGCATCGGCACAGTTAAAAACGCCCATGCAACGATTGTCGACGTCATTAGGCAGACCGTCAATGTCCGCCAAAAGATCACTTCGGAGAGCCGAACTGACCCGTTTTCCGGACACCTTCCGGCGAAACAATGCGAAGAAGTGGGAAAGAATGTTTGGAATCCACCTACTTTATCGGATAAAACGGTAAGTTGTGCTGAACTAAGCACCTCCCCCGCGCGTTGAACGTAGTAGACATCTCCAGTCCGCTCCAATTCGACTCAAAAAGCAATGCTTTTCCTTGCAACGCTTTGCTGTGACCTAACCTTTCCAAGGAACCCGATCCTTTATTCATCTCAAGTGTCCGGAATGAAATACCACTATAAACTCATTGCTCTCGCCCTCGCTTTTGCTCCCATGGCGAACGCACAGGCAGATCTAGCCCCGTTTGATAAAGTCTCCGAGGGCTACACACAACTTGCCGTCAATGACCAGAAAAATCCGAAGGGCCTCTTCACCCTCTGGAAAAAAGACAAGGATGCCCAGTTATTGGGCGAATTGCCCAAAAACTTCATGGGCAAGAACTATTTCATTGCTCTGACTGTCAGCAGTGGTGATAAGTACGCCGGTCTGCAGTCGGGTGACTGGGTCGTTCAGTGGCGCCGCTACGGTGATCGCTTGGCCCTGATCGCTCCCAACCTGGACATCCGAGCGACGGGCGATGCTGAAAGCAAAGCATCCGTGAAGCGTTTGTTCACTGATCGTGTACTGCTGGACGTGCCTATTTTGGCGTTGGGACCAACCGGTGGCCCAGTCATCGATTTGGACTCGCTACTGATTGGTAATGCGAGCCGCTTCTTCGGATCGTCGGTTCGTATCAGCAACAGCCGAATCACCAAGCTGGCTTCTGCAAAGGTCTTCCCTGGCAATGTTGAGATCGCTTTTGAGATTGTCGGTGGCAGTGGCCGCCTGCAAACGATCCACTACTCCTTCAGTGAAGTTCCCAGTGCAACAGCAGGGTACAAGCCTCGAAAGGCTGATGAACGAGTGGGTTACTTCACCACATCGTTCTCTGATTTGAGCAAATACGAGGATGACGACACTCGCGTTCGTTTCATCAATCGCTGGAAACTGCAAAAACGTGACCCAAGCCTTCAACTCAGCCCTCCCAAAGAACCCATCCGTTTCTACGTGGAACACACTGCACCAGTCCGCTATCGGCGATGGATCAAAGCTGGGGTCGATTACTGGAACAAGGCATTCGAAAAAGTCGGTTTGATTGACGCAATCGTGATCGAGTATCAGGACGCTCAGAGTGGTGTCCACATGGAAAAGGATCCTGAGGATGTCCGCTACAACTTCATTCGTTGGTTGAACAACGACGTGGGAACAGCGATCGGCCCAAGCCGAGTACACCCTTCCACCGGTGAAATCCTCGATGCCGACATCATTCTGACCGACGGTTGGATTCGACATTTCAATTACAACTACGAAGACCTGATGCCCAAACTGGCAATGGAAGGCATGGCGGCTGAGACGCTGGCGTGGCTTGGAAAGAACCCACGTTGGGACCCCCGCGTGCGTTTGGCTCCAGCTGAGAAAGCAAACTATCTTCGAAGTGAGTACCAGCGGCAATCACAACTGCCTCTGGCAGGTTATCAATTTGCCCAAGCAGACCCCGCCTTGCTTGGCGACGATGAGTTCGATGGCCTGTATGGACATGTCAGCCAGAAGAATGGACTGTGCATGGCCGCCAGCGGACGCAACTTGGATCTCGCTTTGGCTCGAATGGATTGGGCCCTGTCGCTGATGGCGACCGAAGAAGCCGAGAAGCAAAAGAAACGAAAGAAGAAAAACCAGGACAAAGAAAAGGAAGACGAAAAGAAGGCTGACGAAGGTCAGGAAGCCAAGAAAGACAGCAAGGATGCAGAAGCCGACAAAGAAAAGAAGGAAGACGAAGCCGAGGAAAAGAAGGAAGGCAGCGAGACTGTGGCCAAAAAACCCACAGCACCTGCCGATCCGATGCTCGATGGCATGCCCGAATGGTTCGTCGGTCCACTTCTCGCTGATCTGGTAGCCCACGAAGTAGGGCACACCCTCGGTCTTCGTCACAACTTCAAAGCATCCGGTTTGCTTACTCTCGACGAGATCAACAGCAAGGAAGTCAAAGGCAACAAAACGTTCACTGCCTCGGTGATGGATTACACGCCCATCAACTACCGGCTTGAGTCTGGTGAAGTCCAAGGCGATTACGGAATGATTGACATCGGACCTTACGACTACTGGGCGATTGAGTATGGCTACACAGCCGACGACAAAAAACTCGCCGAGATCTTGAAGCGTTGCAACGAACCTGAACTGCAATATGCAACGGATGAAGACACCAACGGCCCAGATCCACTGGCCCGTCGGTATGACTTCTCAAAGGATCCTCTGGACTACGCCAATGAACAGCGAAAGCTGATCAAACTTTACCGGGAGCGAATTCTCGACAAGTTCGTCAAAGACGGTGACAGCTGGGCAAAAGCCCGTCGTGGTTATGAGTTGACGCTCAGCTTGCAAACACGAGCCGTCAACATGATGGCAAACTGGATTGGTGGAGCATTTATCAACCGCGACAAGAAGGGTGACCCAGGCAATCGACCACCGGTTGAGGTCGTTCCTGCAACTCAGCAGCGAGCTGCTTTGCAGTTCGTGATTGATACCTCCTTCAATGATGATGCTTATGGCCTGACTCCAAAGTTGCTCGAACGCATGAGTGTCGACAAGTGGCTCGATGGCCGCTCGCGTGGTGCCATGTCCAATGAAGCGACTTGGCCAATCCACGATCGAATTCTGGGCGTTCAGGCATCGGCTTTGACGTTATTGATGAACCCCACAACATTGCGAAGGGTTTACGACAACGAATTACGGCTGCCAGCAGATGTCGATACGTTAACTCTTCCTGAGTTGCTCTCATCCATCAATGAAGCGGTTTGGAGTGAGTTGGCTGCAGAGTGCCCTGATGGTCGAAATGATCGTGAGCCAATGATCTCATCCCTGAGAAGAAATCTTCAACGAGAACATATGCAGCGGCTCGTCGACTTGATCCTTGGATCATCCGACGACACTGCAGCACACAAGCCCATCAGCAATCTTGCCCGCATGGAATTGCGAGAGCTCTCCAGCAAGATTCAGGGTTCTCTTGATAGATGCGGCAAGAAAATGGATGCCTACACCAAGGCCCATCTGACGGAGACCAAAGAGCGGATCGACCGCGCTTTGGAAGCTGGCTACACCTACAATGCTGCTGCAGCTCCTGCTCCGATCATGATGATGCTTGGCAAAGAGACGAACGAATAGGAATCTCCACCAAGACAGCAAACCGCTGAAAAGCAATTTGCAATTTCAAGGGCGTCCCGGAAACGGGACGCCCTTTTTTCGTCTGTAAGCGGACAAGCGGTAAACGCACGCCCCGAGCACCGCTTCGGCAATCTTCACTCCCAGAGCCTGACAAACTCGCTAAACTACCGCCTTCCAGAACTACATCGAACCACACCGATATCCTGCCTTTGCGGAGCTGTCTGATGCAACGCTCAAACTCGTTAGCAATCTCTTTCCTGATGACCTTGTCACTAGTGCTTCTCAATGAGAACACATCCGCTGAGCAGCTGAATTTCAAAAAGATCGTGATTGATCCGAATGTTGGTAAGGTCTGTTATGCGGTCACAGCTG
>Ga0213865_10001742_pt1 | contig 14026 bp, 15 predicted proteins | sample PICome_6_FD_160100 | JGI IMG/M metagenome (GOLD analysis project Ga0213865, IMG submission 160100) | Coastal seawater microbial communities near Pivers Island, North Carolina, United States - PICO282 | ecosystem: Environmental > Aquatic > Marine > Coastal | place: USA: North Carolina...
CCAGTTGGTTTTGCCATGATAATTACCTCTCATTAAGGATTAAGCTCATTGCATCTTGGATGCTTCCTGAGCGTTTAAGTTTCGATCTAGCTTGTCTTTGAGAGTCACGGTTTGACGCAGTCTTCTTAGCACCCGGTTTAACAGTACGCTTCGGCTTGGCCTTGGCTTTCTTAATCGCCTGTTCCTTGCCGCCTTGTGCCGCCCTAAACTGGATGGCATCGTGCAGTACCCGGAGTACACGGTGATCAGTCACTGCCGCGATCTCTTGCGGGTCGAACCCGTAGACCTCTTGGCTTACCGATAGCATATTGTTGCGAAGGTTAGTGGCCTTCTCAGGGTCTGCGAAGTCAGGAATAACCTGCCTCAACGTCTCCATTTCTCTCTGTAAATAAGCGTTTCTAGCCTGCTGCTCTGCTTCAGAGTTGCCTGCTAGCGCCTGCTGAACTTCAGCCATCTTTTGCTGATATTCATTAACCGCGACCTTATATTTTGCGTCTTCCGCATTGTATTTAAACGGGTCAGACTCAGCTAACATAGGGTCTGGCGGCACAGGGGCTGACGGTATTTGCATATTTTGCACTTGGGCAAAAATAGCTTTCGCTTGCTCGCGCTCATTCAGGAAATCACCGGCAATCTGCTCGAACTGCTTTCGCATTTCGGCAACCTGCTGCATTCCCTGCTGGACATATTGCTGACCGCTGTATCCTCGCTTGAGATCCTCTAGGGTGACCCGTTGCTCTATGCCGTCTACCTTGACGGAAAAAGTCTCGGGTTCCTCAGAATCGGCTTCTTCCTCAGCGTCCTCTTCGTAGTCCTCTACCTCGTCATCCTGCTCTGGCTCTTCAGCCTCTTGATCTTCCTCCTCATAGTCCTCTTCGACCTCTACGGCCTCTTCAGGTTGCTCTTCGGGTTGTATCAATTGGCCTATAGCCGATTCGATGCTGCCATCGAATGTCACTTCATCAGTCGTTTCCACGGTGCTGATCCTCGCTGTTGCTGTTTGTCGAACATCGCCTCATCCGTAAGAATGACTGCCATGCGATCCTCGATCTTCGCTAACGCCCTCACTATGTGATGAGCCTCTTCCCGGTCTTCATACGAAGAGTGCGGGTTTAAGAAGACGTTGGCGGCGTCCTCTCTAATCTCTGTCAGTATCACGTTGAAAGCCTCGTCTTGCTTGAGTCTCTTAACGTGTGCTGCTCGATCCTTTATGTTCAAAACGTGCTACCGACCGCGGCCTGAGCTGGCTGTGCTTGTGGGTAACGTGGCTCGTTCTGCAATTGCTTAATCCTCTCTACATCGACCGCAGTACCATACTTACCTATGATCTCCGCGGCAGAAATCAAGAGGTCTTGATCCATTTCGTCTCGCTTACGATCATCCTCAGCGATAGCCTTCTGAGCTTCTAGTTGCAATTTTAACTGATCCGTCTGCATCTTGGCCTGAGCCTTGATCTGCTCTGCCTGCAAGTACGCCGCATTTGGATCTTGTTGTTGCTGACCCTGCTGTGCTTGCTGTTGCATCATCATTTGCTGTTCAAGCTGTGGGTTCATCGGCATAAAGTAGCGGTCAGAGTTTCTAACTCCGTTAATCGCCAATATGTCAGACAAGGTGTTTCTGATGTTAGTCAAAGTCACCATGCCGTTACCCGGGCCATACGTCTGGAATATCTGTATCTGCGTTTGTAGCGTCTGATTCAAGACCGCAATCTTCTGATCTTCGCGCCCGGTTCCCAGACCTACGTTGATGGATACATCCATTGTGGAATTCCATGACCGCGGATCAACAGGGGTGTAGCTTTGACCTTGGAAGCGCATCATCTGCTCTTCATCGACATTCTGCACCATGCACTGAAGCATAAGCTTAAACATCTGGCGCATACCGCCTTCCGCAAGGTTGCGAGCCATGACTTCTATCTGCGCCGCCTGAGCCTGCACAGTGGCCTGTACGGCAGTTGCGGTGGTGGCCTGTAGGCTGTCAGGGGATAGACCTGTAGACGCCTTGGTGACGCCTGTCTTGTCTTCTACCTGCTGGTCAAAGTATTGCAGAGCAGAAAGCGTCTGACCCGCTACAAAAGGCACCGCCTGAGCTTGTACGGCGCCAGCCTGCTTCACCCGGATAACACCGCCAATCTCGTTGTTTAAAATGTCATCGACATTGACCGCACCGTCTACAATCTCAATTCTGGGGTTGTTTGTTAGTGCGACGTTATCGAGAACACCGCGGAGCATCGCAGTGGCAGCGTCTTGGTCATTCAGAATAAGATCGGCAACTGACCGGCCATAAAACGTATGAGGCTCTGGATCAACCTCAAACACCGCGAAAGGCAGGTGAGAGCATGGCTCGTAATCCAAAAGCTTGTACTGGTTACCGCCCATTAAAATCTTGTGCATTTGAGCAACGCCAGTACCGCTGACGTCAATCTTCATGTACGCCTCAGTTACAGCCACAATCCGCATAGAGGGGTCTTTAATGTCCTCTTCTGAGTAGTCAGACTCATACCCTCGGCGCTCGTACTCTTCGACCTCAGAGAAGGTGTCAGAGTGCTCTAAACCGCTTAAATCCTTGACGTCTTCGTAGTCATAACCCATAGCCACGAGATCGCCAACACGCATCTCGGTACGATGAGCAACACAGTAATAGTCATCGATAGAACGCGAGTTGCGATCAATGAAAAACTCTTCTGGTGGCACGCTTTCAATACACATCTTGCCGCGCTCGACAGTGCGAGCCAGCTTAAGGTCATGACGGGGCGCCTCCATCTCCATGCCGAACTCATCAAGCTCCATGACCATCTTAGTAGTGTGCTTGATAACCTCGACGTCATCCTCATTAACGAGAAGCGTGAACTCCATATCGTTAAGATCTTGGAAGTCATAAACCTCTTGCTCTTGGTAAGTGTCCCAGTAAACCTTGACGACACCGACCTTCTTAACCAACGCATCGTGGAACGCATCATTTAGCACCCTGTAGCCGTTTAGCTCGTTAAACTGGTAGTGCATATACTTCGTAGCCTGCTCGGCCATGACGACGTCTTCTGTTCCACGTGGAACGTACTCAACAGGCTTGTCAGTGTTTAGAAAAACCCGCATAAGAGACGGCTTGATAGCCCGGATGGTATCCCGAACCTTTGTAGCAACTACCTTAGATCGACCGTCTTCTTCGCCGATATCGACCTCGCCATCAAAGTATCTCTGAGCCTTGATGCGGTCTTCGGCTATCTCAGACTCGCAGAAATCAACAGCGTCACTAACAGCGTCTCGGACGATGCCTTCAATCTCAAGCTCTGTCATTGGCTTCAAGCTCATTGCTGTTCTTCCTCGCGTCCTTCTTCAATACGTTGAGCAGTAGGTCCAACCTGCGAAGTTAATTGAGCTATAAGTGATCGTTGCTGTTCACGAGTCAAATCTCGCGACTGATAGATCAGCCTAGCAATGCGCTCTTTGTTTTGTGGCGTCATTAAGAGCGCGCCACCAGCTAACAATGCGCCTGACAGTTGCTGGAATAAATCTGTGCCGCCCATAGCGCCGAAGCCGCCTGTTGCCGCTACTGTCTGCTTTAACCCGATAGTTTGGTTCTGACCCAATCGATTCACAGCGCGCTCTAAAGCTTCCTGCGCAGTTAGCAATCGAGAGATATCCATGCCAGTCGAGCCATAGCCTTCTATGGTTTCTCGTAAAGCACCACGCGCACCAGTTGCAGCTTGTTCCGTAATTCTAGTTTGTAAGGCAGGCGTCGTAGCAGAAATGCGATCATAATTAAGTCTGTTATCTAAATTCTGCCGTAGCTTCCTTACCTCACTCGGAGTGAAGTTTTGTGCATCCCCGACCTCATCTGCCCAAGAGGCCAAATAATCTTCGATAGCCGCTACATCTGCCGCCGCAGTAGGGTTGGTTCTTGGGTTGCCAAGCTCATTACGCAACTCACGGATTGGTGTAGCGATGTCGTAAAGTGAAATCGTTTTGCCTTCTTTTTCCGCGACTTCTATTAGGCGGTCAAGCTCGCTGGTGCGAGCATCAATAATTTTGTTTAGCTTTGTAAGTCCCTCTGGACTGACAGGTATGCCTTCTTCCAGCAAGGTGCCGATAACCTGCTGCCGTGTTGTTTGCTGACCCATTCGAGAGCGAGGGCTTGTACCCATTTTCAAATTTGTTTCATACGTAGACTCTGGGAAAGAGCGAACCAAAGGCACAGTGCTTGCAGCACCTAAAGTTAAGGCTGTTGCAACGCCTAGTGGGTCTGCCGACTCTAATGCGCCACCGGCTCGTCGTACAGCCTCTGCCGCCGTCTGCGTTTTTGGTGAGGCTTTAGATGCAATCTTTGCAAGATTTCCTGCAACTTTTAACGGCGCGCCGACTAAAGATACGTCCGACATAAAGCCGACAGGATCGTCGTATGCCGTTTGTAATGCCTGCCGTACACTTCCATAGCGGCCAGCATAGAAGCCTCTAAGCGCCTCTAAACCTTCACCTGTAAACATTTCTTTTATGCCTTCGGCCACTAACATGGGGTTAGTGAATACTGTTGCTAAGTCTTTCGCATACTGAGTCGCACTGCTTGGGATGTTTGCCATTGCGCCAGCCGCTGTATATTGGGGTTCGCGATCCGCTATACCAGCCGACCTCACAGGCAAATTTTGTTGCGCAAATCTTGCTTTAGCTTTTGCCTCTAACTCTATCTGCCGCTGTGTTTTAGCCATTAGGCTCGTCCTCTAAGTATGCTTTTCGGTCATCGACGTCAAGAGCAAGCCACTCTGCACTGGTTCCGCCCCAAGTCGCAGGTGGCGTTGTTAAAACGGGATCAGGTTGAGGGGCTTCGGCGTTTCCTAAAAAAATATCTCCAGCATAACCTATAGGCGGCAATCCATAGCCTGCGGCCACGGCGTCTATTTGATTAAGGTAATACTGACGGTATGGCGCGTGTTGATTCATAGCGCTTTGATACAACATACCAGCCCTAATCAGGAAGTCGTCACGCTGCTCTGGCAAAAGCAATTGACCTGTCTCCAAGCGCTGCATTGCCTGAGCCACGACAGCAGGGATGGGCGTCCCATCTTTCTCTGCTCTTGTTAATGCTGCTCTCGCTCCAGCAGCAGTCGCAAACTCACTTTCTCTAACGACAGAGCCGGGATCTAAAACCTTCATAAAGTTGAAAATCAAAGCAAGGTCACCAGCCGCGCTTGCTTTATTAGCCGAGCTAACTACGCGACCGTAGGCTCCAGATTGCTTCTGGAAGTCTTTTGTCGATTGAGAACTTTCGTAATCCTTGCGTAGCTTGCCTGCCTCTTCTCTTTGTCGCGGAGTAAAACCGTCTGTAGGCTGTTGTCCACCGAACAAAACTTTGCCAGTTGCGGGGTCTACGATTTGATCGCCTTCACCGACAACCACGCCTTTTGACTTGTCAAACATAGACTTCAAAATGATTGGCGCTACGGACGGATTTTGCTCAATGATTGTTGCGAGGTCATCTCTGCCTTGCGTGCGCAAAAAATTAGCTGTTTGATTAATTTCTCTGCCTGCTTGGCGCCTTCCGCGTATGTCAGACGCTCGCTCCATTTGGCCCTGTATAAACGCTTGGTTGGGATTAACAGTCATTGACTGGAGACCTGCGGCTAATCGAGCCCGTGCCGCTGGGTCTTGCATGACGTCCATTGCTCGACGCCCTAGCTGAGACAAACCGCTTAAAAATGGATTGGGTGGCCGAGAGCCGGGTGCAGGCCCGACAGCTTGAGTAGGTTGCATGGCTTGCTGGCGAGCAACTCGGAACCTTTCTTGAGTCGCTAGAGCCTCTGGAGTCCTTGATCGTCGCAACATCTCCATTTGCTCGATCATCTTGCGCTCTTCTTGTTCCATCCTTAGCTGCTCTGGTGTCATGCGCCCATCCCTAAAGCTTTCATAATTTTCATTAGGTTTTCCATTTTGTCGCCGTCGTTATCGGAGGGCTGGTAACCCATCATGCCTACTCCGTATTGCATCTCAGGCACTGGCATCATCTGCAATAAACCACCACCAAACTGCATAGGAGCCACTTGCTCATTCATGGGTTGCGCAAGACCTGCTGCTGTCTGACCCATTCTTTGCAATGCTTGCTTTTCCTCATCAGTCATGTTCTTAAAAAGATCTAAGAGCCCTGACCCTTGTGACTCATTCATGCTTTAGATTCCTAACAGCTTGCCGTAATGAACTCTTTGGTAACCAGACTCCCCAGTGCTTACAAACTCAGGGTCTGTCTCATCGGCCATTACGCCCATTGACTCGCCTGACAAGCCAAAGTCGGCGGCCTTTTCGTTCCAAGTCCATGAGTAAACATTTTGACCCGATGCTAATCGACCAATTACTTTAATCTTGGATTTCAGACGTCTGTCTGACATAGACGCGGCCAAGCTTAAGAAATCAAACAGCCCGGGCTGACGGCTGGTCGTCTGTGTCTGTGGTACAGGCGATGCACCCAGCGCAGAAGCCAAGTAACCAAGAGACCTCTCGGGAAATGACGTGTAGCCTTGGAACTGCTCACGCGCTCTGTCAAAGATCTGCTGGTTAAGCATCTGCTGTAGCGCGCCCTGCTGTGCGAGGTCTTGCTGTAGCGTGCGACCCATGCCAAACGATTGCTGTGCCAAGCCGCCTAACTGACCTGCCGCCGCAAGTCTTTGACCCGCACCCGCGAGACCTGCTTGTTGGTTAGCTAGTGCCGCTTGCATTTGGCGACCAATATCCTGACCGGCCATCTGCTGTGCTTGTTGGAAGCCACCTAGTCGAAGGTTAGCCGCGGTACGTGCCGCTTGCTGCATGGCCGCTTCGTTAGCTTGAGACTCTAAAATCGCCGACCGAGAGCCTCCAAAAGCACCCGCCCTTTGCGCTTGAGAGGCCAATTGATTGGCTTGCATCTGCCGAGCCTGCTCAATATCTCCTAACGATTGCTGTACTACAGTCTGCTCGAAAGGATTGAAGTAAGCGCTTAGATCAGTGCCAGCAACTTGTCCTGCCTGCACTTGCTGAGGCTGGTAACCCATACCCGCAGCTGTGCCCATCATTGCCGCTGTCTGGCCTTGCTGTGCTTGTTGAAATACGTTTGGGCCGGTTGCTGTGCCTGCTGGAGCCGCGCCTGTTGCCGGTACTGCTGTGCCACCACCTGCTGCTGGAGCCGCCATAATTAATAACCCCCGCTAAATGGGTTGTTAGGGTAACCACCCGGAGGCAATGCTCCGACAGGTGGCCCTGATGATTGTGTCGTCTGACCAAGAAGCCCCGATGTATTAGGGCCGATAAAGAGGTCTTGGAACGCTTGAGACTGCGCCGGTTGTTGCGCCGCGAGATCAGCTAGTGCTTGTTGGAATAATCCACCAGACCCATAACCTTGGATACCGCCAAAGTCTTGTGCTTGTGGCATGCCCGCTGTTACGTCCATCTGCGGTGCCAGACCAAACATCGCGGCGGCATCTGCTGTGGATTGCATAGCCTGAGTTTGCATCGGCGTAAAGGCCGCAACCTCCGGGCCGTAGTAAGGCATATAACCAACCTTAGCAAGTTGCTCGGCACGCTGTAGATTGCGCTCTGCCGGCCCTTGAATAAACTCTGGTATCTCGACCTGCGTTGTCTGACTACCGCCTTTTCCACCTGACATATTAGATATCCTTTCCTAAAACCGTGAAGGTCTCTTCGTAACCTTTGTTTTTTAAAACCCGCTTCCAGCCTCTGCGACCGGCAATGCTCATCCCTGTACAGCCGTTCATCTTGGCAAACTCCACCGCGGAGCTGTCCATATCCAAAATCTGATCCATATCACCGCCCGCTAGAAAAATATGTAACACCTTCTTCTGCGGATACTTGATGATTTCAGTGACCGCGCATCCACGTGGCGCCGGCCAGAACTGCATTTTTCCCTCTACTACTGACTGCACTACGTCACTTAACGTGTGCGTGCCGCCGGCTCTTTCTATCGCGGCCTCTAGCCACGGCTTGCATCGGAGCATTTCCTCAACAATAGTCGTCAATTATATCACCTAAACACTCTAATTATCGTCAGAGTCGTCGCAGGCGTTGCGGGCTCGTCAGATATACCACTAGCCGCAAAAGCCTTCAGAGAGCCGCTGGTGCTGTCACAGGCAGTAGCAATCTCTAAGTAGTCATTCGCATTAGCGTGCAAAATCACCGCTCGGCTTACTACCGTTGTCTCCGCATTGCCGTGTAACGCCGCCCTAATCGTACTTCCGGTTAGGTTTGTGCCATTCATCTTCGGCCAGAAAGCAAACTCAACCGTGCTCGCCGAGCTTGAGTAAATCTGCGCCGAAAAGCTAACAAGGTAATACCCGGTCTCACTGAAAGTAATTTGCGACCCACTAACAGGTAAACCAGCGTTATTGCTGTCAGCCGTATAACTTAATGTATACGTTGTATCCGCTGCCGCGTAAGCGTAGTCAGAAGTAATGACAAAATCGCCATGCCCATCAGCTAAAACAATTTGCTTGAACTCACCACCAACAGACACCACCGGATACCCGTTGACGTTGTCATAAAGCAATATGCCGTCTTCGCTTGCGCTGTCTGCGGTTTGCTTGAAAACAAGCTTCGACCGCACCCTGTTTAAATACTCGACAAGGCGCTCGCCCCAGCTCTTCCACTCAGGGCCAAGAGGCGGTGGCGCTAAGCTCACCGATTACCTCCGGGGATCACATTTAACCTAGGAACGCCAAACCGCCAGTTGTTGTATTCAGTACCGTTAACCCTTAAACGTAACTGCCGGCCTGAGAATCGAGCGCTAACCGGGTTAGACATCGTGTAAGGTCCGTGCGTGCTTTCTGTGTCATTCGGATAAAAGCGAGTCTTAAAGGTCAGTGTTGCTTCTCCCTGCGTTTTCTCGTCCGGGATAATTTCGTTAACCTTCACGACCGACGACCCAAAAAGGATAGGGCCAGACTCAGCGTGCGGTGCCACGTCATCGTGTGAGTAACCCGTCTCGTGATTGTAAAACTTGCCGGTAGAGTCAAACATAATTGGATTTCTAAACACACCCGCGTCAAAACCAGTGGTGCGATCTAATTGCCCAATGTTCCAGTAATTCTCTTTGTAGTTGTAGATCACGTATCGGTCGTTTTCGTTAGACGTCCCTGAAGGGTAGAACCACCACGCCTCACCAAACTGCGAGTTGTTCATGGCAAACACCTTAGACCGCTGTGCCGTGTTGATGTCATTAAAAACGTAATCAAGCACGTCACACTGCATTTCCTGCACCGACGAGCCGTTGAACATAAAGAACCCTTTTGACCCCATCCAGAACGCGCCCTCCATGTTAGGGACGCACGAATGACGCGATATTGCACCGCATGATGTGCCTACGCGCTCGAACTGGAATACCAATTGCGGGCCGATATAAGACGCTGTGTGAGCATCGGTCGTAGTTAGGATTAACGTCTTGCCACGTAATCGATGACCGCTAAGAATCTCGCCGTTTGTGGACAGCTCAAAGTCACCGGCTTCATTAGTCGCCGCGGGAGTCCATAATGTGTTGTCCTCTTTATCACACCATTGAACTTTCCGCGGATTGCCACCTGCCCCCAAAGCAAACAAAAACCGCTCTCCAGTAACAACCAAACCTAAATTAGATGTCGGGGCATTACTAATCACAGCCGCAGGCGTTGCAGCGTTTAGTTGCCACTCATACAGCTTGCCATCGTCTACCGAACACGCTACGAGGTACTCGCCCCAGCTATCCAAAGACCATGTTGTAGCTTCTTGGTAGACACCACTAGAAACACGCTGCGTGCTGTAATATCCGGCGTTATAAAAACCACCGCCGTAACCAATATTTAAAGCCGCATCTTCGTTACCGGCAGTAAATGACGCCGGGGTAATGTCACTAACAACACCAGACGCAGAGATAGCAAACAGCTTGTTATAAGTACCGACAGCTAAATTAGTGCCGAAAGAGTTGTCTACCCAGCCCAGAGAACCGCGCGCCGGCTTGTCTAATGTAGCGCCGCTCTTTGTGCGCTCTTCCCAACCGCCTATCGGGCCGAGAGAGCCACTACGCCACCGTACAAGGTTAACGTCTCTCCAGCGTCCAGCGCCCTCTAGATCAGTGCCATGACGGTGAACGCCGGGCTGAATATCGACTACCTGTAAAGCCATCTTAGTGACCTATAGCAAAAAATCTAAATTTAAGGCTGCTCGTTGTTCCGTTCGTTACTCTGAATGTTGTCGTTGTTGGCGCTGTCTCACCCAATCCAGCATTGTCTTCTCTGTTTAGGTTGTTGTCTTCTACTGAAACCACAACTTGGAAGCACGCAGTATCAAAAGCGACCGGAAAACTAACGCTAGAGTTGGCGGTGTTTGCCGCCACAGTCGTACTGCCCCATTGCAATGTCAGACCGTTTGGTAGTTTAGTCCACCCATCATCGGCAAGGCTTTGCGTGAAGTCGCTTGTTTCAAGCTTTGCATCAAGTTGCGTCTGAACTGATGAGGTGACGCCGTCTACATAATTTAACTCGGCTGCTGTGGCAGTTACTGCTGTACCGCCTAACGACAGGCTGTTTCCTGACAAGCCATCTGCGGAGACGTCTCCTGAAGCAGTTACATCTACCGCAGTCACATTGGCAGACGCCGCCACTGTGCCGGTGACACTTACACCAGTATTCGACGTAGCCAGTTTTGGCGCGTTTCCACCACCACCGTTGTAAAATAATTTAGTTTCTCCGGTGTCCTGTAGCATCGAAATGAAATTCAAGTCGACATTGTTTCTGAAAATTATGCCAGCCCCGTTAGATTTAATAACAAGACTACCCGGCCCAACTTCTTGAATGTACGAATCGCCACTAGCGCTGTCGTGATATAGCTTTAAATCATTAGAATTTCCTAACCTCAATCTAATGTCATCGGCAATTGTAACTGCGCCGGTTACAGTGCCACCAGCTAACGGGAGCTTTGCATCAAGTTGAGTTTGTATCGCAGAAGTAACGCCATCGACGTAGTTAATCTCAGTCCCAGTTGCGGTGATTGCCACACCACCAACCTGCCACGATCCCGCTGTGAGATTGGGCTGTATAGCGGTTGTGCCGTCGAGCAAGTCGTCAAGAGTGTCAAAGTTAGTGTTGAGCTTGATGCCCCACGTATCCTCTGATGCGCCGACTTCCGGTTTTGTAAGTGAGTACGTCGTGGTTGTCGTGTCAGCCATTAGCCTAGACCTCTATTTTTCATGACAAGACCTGACCCGCTCATTGTTGCTGAGTCAGATGATAAGTTAAGTTTCTGTACTGCAGCGCCGTATAACTGCGCCCATGTTCCTGCCCGGGCATCTTCTTGAAGGTACGCCGCGGTGTGTATTAGCGACCCGTAGAGGTAAACATCCGGGCTGTGGCTGAGTAGCCAATTGGTCGTGTTTGAGTCCGATAGAGCCGGCACTTTTTGGAAGTACAGCAAATCCCCGGTATACGTATCGTCAGGGGTAGGGTAGAACTCAAACTTATCCGCAATGTGCGCGTAATATTCAGGCGTGCCCGCAGTGTCTTCGTTGCCCATCCTCTTATCGGCAATAGTCTCTCGGGACGCTAGTTTCAAAGGGTACTTATTTCCTGCGTTAAGAGAAATTGTCTCAAGCCAATCAGCCGGCAAATCTTCAAACTCTGAATCAATCGTAAATGACGTCCGCGACTGCATCTTCCAGTGTCGTAGATCTCGATTAATCTGCGCCTCGGCAAGTGCAATAAACGTCGGTATAGCAGACGTTAAATCATCCCGGTTCAAAAAATCCGCAATGTTCGTCTTTAGCTCTGCAAAAGTAGATATGCTCACAACCAAACCCTTGATGGTGAATTAGGTGTAACGCCATGCGTAGCATCCAAAGCCTCTACAGTCTCACGTACTCCATCGCCCACAAGACGAATGTTGACGTGCCAGCCGTCGACGGGTGCAGTCTCAGGGTACTCGTTGCCCTCGTCGTCAGTCAGCATAGTGCCTGTAGGCTCGTGTATTACGCCCACGACGTCGATAGCGTACTCATGCGAGTGAGTCACCATGTAGGGATCACCGTCTGCTACCTGCGTTTCTACGCCTTCCTCGTCCACGTTAGTCACGTAGTCTTGGCGGTAGAAGTCAGCCAGCACAGTCGGCATCTCACTTTCGCTAGTTAGCTTTAGGTAGAAGTCACGCTTAAGTGCTTCGTCGATTACTTCTTCTGTCATGATGTTAGATCCTGTAGTTGTGCGTTAGTCAGGCGACGTGGGTAGTATTTGATGGACTTGATGTGGCCGTTAGCAAATTGCCCTTCCCCTCTGCTTGAACCAATGTTCAAAGTTACAATTCCTGTAGATTGTCCGTTTGAAGTATCAGTCACGACAGTCGCCCCGTCTCCAGAAGCCGCCGCATCATTTTCTGCTTTTGCATAAGCAATTTTAAACATCGTGCTACCGTCGAGAACATCAGCAATAACATCTGAGTTGACGTCTACACCGTTGTTCGATGCAAACATTCTGACATCTGAGCCTGTATCCCCGATAACTTCCCACCCGTTACTAGTATCCTGACGAAAATCAACAAACCGAGGAAAATTAGTGGAATCGCTGTTAGCTTGTGCTTCAACAAACACAGTCCCAGCACTCTGGTTATACCCAAAGTCAGCCACGGGGATAGACGCTACATCGGCAGAGCGTGTTGTCGTACTGCCTGAATTACTCTTGATGTAGCTTGTGGGGAATGAGCCAGCTTCTAGTTGAGCGCCGTAGATGTAAAGATTGCCACTAGAGGCTGATCTGCTGGTATATGCTAGCGTTCCGTCGCCTTCTGTAGCAACTTCAAAATACAAAGATGCTCCAGTTAACGTCTTAGAAATATCAAACCTAGTCCACCCAGTAGACACAGCGACAACTTCTCTTTCAAAATCAGAGCCGCTTTCTACTAAAAGCAACTCTAAATTTTGACTTACTGTAGAATAAATCCAAATGGAACCCGTGTAAGATGCGCCAGAAGAAAGTCCAGTAAACTGCGTAGCTCCAAACCGAGAATCTCCAGCGTTAAAAACTATTTCTGATGCGTTATTCGTGCCATCTGGGGATGTAAATTGGTTTTCTGTTACTGTTCCTGAGCCACTTCCGTAAAAAAGCCAAGAAGCGTTTTCAAAAGAATTGCTATAAGTAACCAGATTAGTCCTCTGCTCCTCCACCAGCAAACCCAGCCTGTTACCTGCGCTATCCCAATCTACGCGTGGGACGTTATTGGGATGCTCGAATAAAATTAGGGTGCCGTCTGATTCGTCGAAGGTGACTTCTTTGACGCTGATGTTGTCAATCACGAGAGTGCCTGACGTTGCTCCAGATGTAAGCCAAAAATCTAATACAGATCCAGCTCCGCTTGGACTGCCCACAAAGTTAAGAACGTGAGTCCCGACTGTTGTATTCAGCGTGAGATAAGAGCCGCCAAAAAAACTTGCTCCGCTAAATGCTCCAGCTCTAAATGCACCACCAGAAAGCGACGAGGATATTACCTCATAAGACAGTTGATATAACTTGCCTGTTACCGCATTGCTTACTGGTGTTCCGTATAGATTTTGGTTTGTCCCGTTACCAGTAACAGACGCTTGTTCAGAGGAAAACGTCCATCCTGTCGTAGTCCACCCACTAGAAAAGGTATCTCCATTCGTTACAAGCTCATCCCCATAGCTAACAGGGCGCAGGGCATGGCCGCCAGAGGCACGGGTAAAGGTTAGTAAATCTTCGTAGTTGTTAAACTGTTTAGTACCCATTATTCGCTCCAGTTGTTCACTACGAATGAATTAGTGCCAGTGCCTGAGAATTCTAACGACAGGGATGGCTCTAGCGATGGATTGGTTGCTTCCTCTAGCCCGTCATCGGTGATGTCTTTATCCCATACACGGAATTCTGAGATGGTGCCCATGTAGTCATAGGCTAGGCTCAAGTCAGTGCTAGAGAGATCAGGGAGAGCCGTAGGGGTTGTGTTGGCTGTTAGTGCTACACCGTCTACTGCGCCGTTGACAAAGGTAGAGCCGTGGCGTGAGGCAATGTTGTAAGGCACAAAGATGT
>Ga0213865_10001743_pt1 | contig 14015 bp, 13 predicted proteins | sample PICome_6_FD_160100 | JGI IMG/M metagenome (GOLD analysis project Ga0213865, IMG submission 160100) | Coastal seawater microbial communities near Pivers Island, North Carolina, United States - PICO282 | ecosystem: Environmental > Aquatic > Marine > Coastal | place: USA: North Carolina...
CGTTAAGTATGATAATGGTGTATGGAAAGAGACTGTAGAACCTAATGTTATCATTGACCTAGATGCTAGTACTATGCCACACAAGCTGGTAAAAGATGTTAGTGCTAACTTCACGTTTGACGTACAGTCTTACGCTGACAGGAAGATTGGTAACGATGATACTAACCCCTTCCCTTCCTTTGTAGGTTTTAAGTTAGCTGATATCTTCTTTCATCGTAACAGACTAGGACTACTAGCTGATGAGAATGTTATCTTCTCTCGTGCAGGTGAGTTTGTAGACTTTGACTTCTTCCGCAAGTCAGCGTTAACCATTGTAGATAGTGACCCCATTGACGTGGCAGTGTCCTCTAACAAGGTTAGCATACTTAAACATGCTGTACCATTTAACGAGAGCCTACTTCTCTTCTCAGACCTCACACAGTTCAAGGTAACAGGAGACCCTGTACTTACCCCTGAGACTATCAATGTTGCTAACACAACAGAGTTTGAGGCATCACTGAGAGCCAAGCCAGCACAGTCTGGTAAGTACGTATACTTTGCTTCCAAGCGTGGCGTATGGTCAGGCATGTGGGAATACTTTGTAGATAGCGACACAGACACTAATGATGCTAGTGAGATTACGTCACACGTACCTGAGTACATTAATGGTGAGGTAACTAACATCCAAGCATCGTCTAACGAAGATATGCTCATACTACAGTCTAGTAACGATGCACAAGCTTTCTATGTGTACAGATACTACTGGCAGGGTAGAGAGAAACTACAGGCTTCATGGTCACGTTGGGTATTTGATGGCGATGTCATAGGTGTATCATTCAACCTAGCTGACATCTATATTCTTATCAAGCGTGGTACTAACCTATTTCTAGAACGTATCAACCTGTCTGTTGATGACGCTACAGGATATACTGATGGTAAGTTCTCTGTCCATCTGGATAGACGTGTAAGACTAGAAACATCAGGTTTGACAACTGTACCCTATACTGATAGTAATACTATTTATATAGCACAGGATGGGGGTATTATACCTCTATCGTCTGTTGCAGGTAAACTATCGGCTGGTGAGGTTGTGTTTGCTGGTATACCTTTTACATTTAAGTACCAGTTCTCTGAGCCTGTACCTAAGATTAACAACAACCCTGTAACTACAGCAGACCTACGTATTCGTAACTGGTCTGTGGTGTATAACAATACAGGCTTCTTTACTGTTAATACTACACCTGCTAGACGTGCTACCTATACACGTAACTTTACAGGACGTATCGTAGGTGGTGCTGCTAACATACTAAACAAGGCTGCTATTGATAGTGGTACATACCAGTTTGGTGTAGTAGGAAACTCAGACACAAAGATTGTAATACAAAGCGATAGTCACCTACCTGCTGCTTTTCAAAGTGCAGAGTGGGAAGGCTTCTACGTACTACGTTCAAGGAGAATGTAATGAAAGGTCATGTGAGACAGAGTGTCCAAGCTGACGTTGATTGGTTAAAGGATAACCTAAGACCAGAAGATGCAGCAGAGGTTACAGCCTCACATGGTAGCCCTGAGATAGCGTTACAGCTAGGCTTGGACGAATCAGATGAGTGTTGGACAATCATAGTAGATGATACCAACGAGATTGCAGGTATGTATGGTGTGGGCGGTGAAGGGGTTGTATGGCTTCTTACTGCCCCACCTATTACAAAGATATGGATACCCTTTCTACGTGGTTCACGTAAGTGGGTAAAAGAAATAAACAAGAAGTACCCCCTACTTACTAACGCTGTTGACGCAGACTATCAGGTAGCTATAGATTGGTTACGATTTGTAGGCTTCACATTTATTAAACGACATGAAACATGGGGTGTAGGAAACAAACCCTTTTTAGAATTTGTGAGGATAGACAATGGCTATTGACCCAATGACCGCATTAAGTATCGGTCAATCTGTAGTAGGTTTTTTCGAAGCAAAGAGAGAAGCTGACCAACAACAAGCTTACTATAATGCTAATAGACAAAGAGCAGCACAGGCTCGTGACTTAAAAATTCAAAGTCTTAACCAAAGACTAATTCAAGAAAACGAAGCTATAGCATCTCAAAAGATGCAGCTTGAAATACAGGAATTAAAGAAGAAGGGTGCGCTTACTGTGGCTGCTGGTGAAGCAGGTGTAGCTGGCTCTTCAGTTGATGCTTTGTATAACGATTTTACAGCACAAGCATTGAGAGGTAAAACAGTATTATCTCAACAGGCAGATGCTATAGAAAAACAAATTACATTGGAAAAACGAGGGGCAGATGCAGAGGCTCAAAACAGAATAAACTCTGTACGTCAGGGAGAACAACCTAGTTTTTTAGCACATGCTGTAGGCGGTGCTGCTAAAGCAACAGGTACTTATTATTCTGGTCTAAGTGAGACAGAACAAGATGCTTTTTTAAAAAGATTTAGTATAGGTTAGGATTTAACATGGCACGACAAAGGGTACAAGTACAAGGCATCCAAGCCCCTACTGAAGTTAGACCCACAGCTAGGGCAGTAGAAACGTATGTTCAGCCTGTAGCACCTCAGTTTAAACCTTCTCCATTAGCACAGTTTGTAGAAGGTATTAGCCCTGCTATAGAAACTATTTCTCAAATTGAAAAAGAAAAACAAGTAAAACGTCAGATAGAAATAGAACAAGGCGCGAAAAAGAAAAAAGCAGCAGAAGCAACCCTAATACTAAATAGAGCCACACGTGCTGCAAAAGCCGCAGGTAACGAAGCCTTAGTATTAGACCCTGATAAATACTTTGGGGAAGGTGGAGAAGAAGCTCTTACTGAAGTTAGAAGAGCAGCAGTTGCTGATATCTTTTCTGAAATAGAAGATGAAGAAATCTTAGAAGCTGTTGAGGCTGACTTTAAACTTGCTAACATAAATTGGTTTGAAAAAAACTTTGACCCTGAAAAGAATAATCACTTAAGGGGCAAAACATTAGGTAATGTTTTTAACGAAGTCATAGCTATTGAAGAAGACGATACTATGACAACGGCTGAAAAAGAACAAGAAATAGAAGCCTTGTTTCAACAAACTGCTGATACTTATGAGAACATTAGCTTTGCTCATATTAACCAGTTTGCTGTAGGTACTCTACAAAGACGCACATCAAAGTTTGGAAAAGGTGCGCTTTACAATGTACTAGATAAACGTAATCAATTTAATGCGTCTAACTTTCTTGAAGCTGGTTTAGCTATAGATAAAGATAATGAAGCTTACCAGAATGAAAAGAAACCTGAAGTTATAAGCTCTGCTATTGAACAAATGATAGCTATAGAAAAAGCTACTAATAGAAGTGCTACTGAAAAACAGGCAGCTATTCAGGATATCATAACTTCTACTACACAAAACAATCCTTTTGTATCAGAAGATGATATGTACTTTGCTATGGCTAACGTAGCACAGGAACGCATGTTTGAGCAAACTACGACACCTATGTACGAGTTTCTAAAATCAAAACCTGAAGCTATGAACAATCCTAACATGGCTTCTAACTTTGATAACATTAACAGGATAATTAGTCAGACTGAGGACAATCAAAAGAGGCAAGCAGACGCTGCACAAGCTAAAGCTGATAAGGAAAGGCTAGAAGAGGCTGATAATTTTACGAAGAAGACTGCTATTACTACATCAGTAATTAGTTTTAGGCAAGGTGCTTTTGTCAGTGAGATGATAGGTAAAGAGGTTATGTTACCTAGTGGCAAACCTTATACCATAACTAAAGATGATGCTATCACTGAGTTTGAACGACAAAGCCAAATAGCCCTACAAGAAAAGCTACAGTTAGCTGGACAAGAAGAAGCTATCTCTGGTGAACCGTATAGCGAAGCTGCTATAGTACAGAGACATCTTGCAGAAGATATGGAAAACTTCTACAATAAGATTGGTGCAGTGCCTACAGTACTAGCTGACCCTATCAATACTAATGTTTCTTTGTTAACCTCTGTACCTTTATCAGGTGTTAATGATGAACAAACTCTGGCTAAAGCTGAAGAAGTTTTAACAGCTTATACTGCTATGAGGGCAATGGGTGCTGATGTTAAGAACACAAATGTTACAGACAACGATACATACAGGTTGAAAGCCTTAGACTTCTTTAAGAATACTATGGGCATGGACATGGCAACAGCTTTGTCTAAAGTTCAAGGTGAGAAGATTAATGCTACTGTTGGTAACGTAGATGTTGAAGAACTAACAAAGGATGGTTTTATATTCTCTAAGTCTGAGTTTAGAGACATTAGAAATAATGGACACGTAAGAGAATACATCAAACGTGGTACTGAATACATGATGGCCTTAGAAGGAATGACTAGGGAAAAAGCTTTGGAACTAATGAGCCAAGAAGCTGAACTAGACTTTGTTGTTGTTGAAGACAAGAATGGTGTTAAGACAGCTTTAGAAAAACTATCAGGTGACATGAGACTAGCAGGTACAAGTCCTGAAACTATCCAGAACTTTGTTAACGCAGTAGCTGAGATACCTGATGTACAGGATGTTATAAATCGTATTGAGCCTAATGGTGCTATATCACTGGCTAATGATTATGATAATCCTCAGGTACTTACTTTGGTTATCAATGATGAAGATGGTGCTATGACCACCGCTTTAGCTTCTATTGACATGGCTACCTTACAAGGCACAACTATGGAAATAATCGTAGAAAATGCCTTGAGAGAAATCAACAAACAACTTCCTACTTTAAATATTGGTAATGTTGTAGGTTCTGTTGAGGAAGGTCTAGTGGGAGACACTGGATTAACACCAGCAGAATACAGGAGAAAGTATCCATTTAGCAAGAAACCAGTTATGCCTGAAGATGAGCGTACTGTTAATGATGCTATGGAAGTAGTAAACGAAGTTGTATCAAGCGTAGAGGAAACTCCTTCCAGAAGGAAAGGACGTAAATAGAGGTTAATTATGGCAGAACAGTTTAGTCAACGAACCCAGACATTACTTGGTTTTCAAAAGGAGATGCCGCTTCCTTTTTCTACAATAATATCACGTAAAGATATTAATGCTGAGATAGCTGCGAATAAGGAAGAGACAGAGAAGATGGACTTCTCTACTCTGTATGGTATGGCTATTGACCAAGAGTGGATAGTTCCTACTTTACAGAACAACTCTTTTAGACTAACTAACACACCAGAAAAACCTATGTCAGAAGAAGAACTGACACCAGAAGTAGCCAAACAACTTACAGAGGGTCTAACAGACCAACGAGCCATTGAAGATATTTTAAAGATGGCTCGTATCTCTGGTGTTAACATGGCTCTAAAACTAGCTGATAACTATCGTAACATTCAACGCAATAACGAAACCTTTGCTTCCTATGGCCTCACAGGTGCAGCGGCAGTAGGTCTCGCTACCATGACTGACCCTGCTGAGATAGGTGCTATTGCTACTCTTACAGCAGGTGTTACAGCAGCTACAGGTGGTTTTGGTACTATACCTACTGCTGTCGCTGGTGGTACTGTACAGACAGTAAGAGGCTTGAAGAAAGCCTATAATGTATCCAGAGCATTAAAGACAGGTTTTACTGTTGGTGCTTTGGAAGCTGCTACTGTAGAAAGCATTAGAGCTAAGTTTCGCTATGATGTAGATGGTGGTGACGTTATGCTGGCTGCACTTATTGGTGGAGCAGCAGGTGGTGGTTTGAACGCTACTACTGCTGCTTTTGCAAAACGAGCAAAGGTTAAAAACCTTGCCAGACGCAACGCAATAGGTGATGAACTTACTGCTGATGAACTAAAATTCCTAGAAGATAACGATGGAGATGCTCTTACTGAACGTATGATTGACGAGGCTGAAGCTCGTGATGATTTTGAAGAACCAGAATCAAGGGGAGACTTTGATGAAGAGGCTGAGAAGACTGTACAGCAACGTGGTAGATTAAAAGAACTACGTGCTAAAAACTCATCCTTTGTAAGGGCTAAGAACTCAGAAAACAAGTTTACAAGACTAGCTGCTGATATGCAAGGTTTAAACAGTACTGGTAATGCAGACGGTTCTGCTGTACGTTTCTCTGCTTCTGAGCGAAAGACAAACATTGAAATGTCTTATCGTACTCAGTTTGACAGAGTAATGAACTACTCACGTAAAGAGTGGAGAAACGAAACTGGTGGTAAGGTACAAGAGTTTAATGTACTAGTGTCTCGTGCTGTCAGAGGTATTGATGAGAACCCTCACCCAGCAGTTAAACAGGTAGCAGACTATGTGGAAGCTTCACATAATAAGCTAGCTAAACAGGCTGTAGATGCTAACGTAGCTGGTTTCTTTCAAGACACTTTTAAGGATATGCCTAACTATCTACCTCGTTTGTTTAACTATGATAAGATAGATTCCCTTAGGACTAAGCTAGGACGGACTAACGATGAGCCTTTTCAACAGTTAATAGAAAAAGCTATAAGACAAGGCCAGCCCCAACTAGTTGCAAATGTAAGAAGAGCCTTAACCGAAAGTGGTAAGAAAGCTGTTACTGATGCAGACGTAGATGATTTTATCAAAAGGATGGCTAAAGGTTACACACGTACTATATTACGTAATGACCTTCCTAAGGGTCATGCAGGTAGGGGAGTTGAGTTTAACGTAGAAGACCTACAAAGAATAATGGCAGATGAAGGGTTTGATACAAATCAGATTGATAATATTGTAGATACTCTTACAAGAACTACTACAGTAAAGGCTCATAAGAGAGCAAGACCAAGAGTGGTTCTTGATGAATCTGCTTCTATTGATATTGAGGTAGATGGAGAAATTCAAAAGCTACGCTTCTACGATTTACTAGAAGAAGATATTGAAAACTTAAACAGTGCTTACATATTTCAAATGTCAGGTGCTATTGGACTAGCTAAGAATGGTGTTAATACTAACGAAGCTGGTAGTTCAATGGAGACATTACTAAGAAAGATGGACGATGAGTATGACCGTCTAGGAACTGATGCAAACATAAGAGAAAAAGAAAAACAAGCTGTTGAGTTTATGTATGATGGTATTACAGGCAGACTTGGTTTTAATGAAGGTGTGCCTACATCTACACGTGTTGGTCTTAGAAGAATGAGAGAGTTTGGCTTTGCTACCTATATGGGTATGTCAGGTATGTCAGCCCTTATGGAAATAAGCAACGCTGTTCTAGAATATTCTATTCCTGTCCTTCTTAAGAACACTCCAAGATTAGGTAGTTTAGTACGTAAGGCACGTAATGGTCAACTAGAAGATGGTCTTATGAGAGAGCTAGAGGTTATCAGTGGTTTAGGTGGAGATGTTATCTCTGGTAAGACTACACGCTCTACTCGCTATGAAGGTGTTATAGCTGATAGTCCTTACAAAGGTGACTATAATAAATGGGATGAAGGTTTAGGACAGCTTAGAGAAAAGACAGCTTTGCTCTCAGGTCTGAGTACTGTGACAGCAGGGTTACGTAGATTGTCTATGCTAAACTATGCTACGACATGGGCTAGGTCTATGCGGAAGGGTAAGCTTCCTTTCTCTAAGATTAAGATGGAGCAGCTAGGTATTTCAGAAGAAATGGCTATTCGTATCCAATCTCAGATTAAAGCTAAATCTACATTTAGAAATAAGAATACCTTACTTAGTTTAAACGTAGCTGAATGGGCAGATAAAGAAGCTGCTGAGATATTTCAGTTGTCTGTATTTAGAGAAGCTACACAGAACGTACAAGAAGTAAACATAGGTTCTGTATCTCCCTTTATGCGTTCTGAAGTAGGTAAGACTTTCTTTCAGTTTCTTTCATTTACACTAGCATCAGTAGAACAACAAACAATGAGACTTGGTGTTCGCGCTGCAAACGGTGATGCTGCTACTGTGTCTAAGGTTATGTTAGGTGCTGTATTCATGGGTTACATGATGTACACTGCTAGGGTTAACCTAAACGCAGCAGGTAGAAGTGATAGAGAAGATTATCTTGAAGAAAGATTTTCAGACTTAAACCTAGCAAAGGGTATCTTTCAACAAGTAGGAGCAGCTTCTATATTCCAATATATTATGGAAATTACAACAGGGGCTATGGCTGGTAATACTAATGCGATTACTCCACCTGCTTTATCACTATTAACAAATGGTTTTAGCACAGCAGCTAATATATTTGAAGGTGAAATGACAGAAAGAGAATGGCGGCAACTTACTAGGTTAATGCCTCTATCTTCTTTGTATGGTGTTAGACAAGTTTTAAATGGTCTTTCACAAGAAGCTGCTAGGTTTACAGACTAACCTAAAGTTACATCATTGACTAAACACAGAAGGATAAGCAATGGCTTTTTCATATCAAAACTATACAGGGGATAACACGACTGACACTTTCGCTATCCCCTTTACTTTCACTGCTCAGTCTGAGATTAGTGTAACAGTAGACGGTGTGGCTGAAACTGGCCTGACTTTTCCTTCTGCTGCTAGTGTTCAATTAACCTCTGCCCCTGCTACAGGTACGCTTGTGCAGGTGCGGAGAACCACAGACCTTACAGCACGTTCAGTAGACTTTGCCTCTGGCTCAGTCCTGACAGAAGAAGATTTGGATAACTCTAACATCCAGACCTTCCACGCTGCACAGGAAGCTGTGGACAAATCTAACGATGGTATTACTCTAGGTGCTGACAATAAGTGGGATGCACAAGGTAATATTATTAAAAATGTTGGAGACCCTGTTAATAATACAGATGCTGTAAACAAGCAATTTATTTCTACAAACCTGCCTAACATCAACACAGTTGCAGGTATTAGCACAGAAGTAACAACTGTTGCAGGTATTGCTAGTGATGTCACAGCAGTAGTAGCTGACCAAGCAGACATTGGTATAGTAGCTACAGACATTACTAACGTAAACACTAACGCCACTAACATAGCTTCAATCAACACAAACGCTGCTAACATAACAGCTATTCAAAACGCATCAGCTAATGCTACAACAGCTACAACTAAAGCTGGTGAAGCTAGTGGATTTGCTGACGAAGCTGAAGAGTGGGCTACTAAAACCAACGGTATTGTAGCAAGTACTGGCTACTCATCTAAAGCATGGGCAACAGGTGGTACAGGTGTTACAAATCAATCAGGTGCTGGTGCTGCTCAAGAGTGGGCAACAAAAGCGTCTAACTCTACAGTGGATGGTACTGAACTATCTAGTAAGGCTTATGCTGTAGGTGATATGAACAGAGGTTCTGCTGGCGCACACTCAGCTAAAGATTGGGCAAGCTATGTATCTGGTACTAGTACAGTAGATGGTACACACAAGTCAGCACGAGCTTATGCAATAGATGCAGCTAATGCAGTGGCAGACTTTAACCAAGTCTACTACGGAACATACGCAAACGACACAGACGCTGAGACAGCCCATACAAACGCTGGAAACACTGTAGCTGCTGGGGACTTGTATTTCTCAACCTCTACAAATGCAGTTCGATACTACGATGGAACTAGCTGGACAGACATAGCGGCTGTCAATACTTCAAACTTTGCTACGGCTGGCTTTAGTATAGCCATGTCGATTGCCCTATAAGGATAAACAATGGCACAGAATTTTAGACGATACAGCCTCAATGCTGTCGGCACAGCAGCCGCAGATATTCCTGATGGGGCTAACTTTGATAGCTACGATACGATTGTAGGTATCCACATGACAAACATTACAAACAACGCAATCAATGTAGACTGCTACATCAACGATGGAACTAACGATATCTATCTAGTCAAGGGTGCGCCTATCGCTGCTGGCGGTGCGTTACAGGTACTTGATGGTGGTGCAAAGGTAGTAGTCCAATCAGGTGACAGGCTCTGGATTAAATCAGACACAGCAAGTTCACTAGACTGTTGGGTATCTGCTGTTGATGCAATCAGTTCATAAGGAGTAGACAATGGGATATGTAGGTAATCAAACTACAAATAGTTACTCCTCAATGGACAAGCAAGTTATCACTGGTAATGGTGGTGCGTCTTACACACTTACACACGCTGTAGCTAACGCACAAGAAATTGAGGTGTTTGTAAACAATGTGCGGCAGGAAGCTGGCGTTGCTTACACAGTGTCAGGCACTGCATTGACTATGACAGGCAACGTGGCGAGTACAGATGACTTTTACGTTATCTATCAGGGCAAAGCATTGCAGACTGTAGTGCCGCCTGATGGTTCTGTAACTGATGCTAAAATAACCACTATGGCGGCTAGTAAGTTAACTGGTGCTTTACCAGCTATTGATGGGTCTGCATTAACAGGAATAGGTGGTGGAACGGGTTCTATTGTCCAAGTGCAGTACACCATGTTTACAGGAACAAGTACAACAGCTTTTGCTTCAGCTACTAACACAAAGCTAACAGATTTAGCTGTGAACATTACACCTACGTCTACTAACAGCGTTATAAAAATAGAAGCATTTGTTACTGGTGAACTTTCTAACGCTAGTTCAATTTATAATACAGGTTGGTTTTTCTTTAGAGATAACACTGCATTGCAAGCTCAAAATGTTGGTAACAGAAATGCTGGCATTCAAATGGCAAGCAATTTGTCTTATTGGGCTGGTGACGTTTCATCTACTCCAGAAAATGCGTCTTATATGTATTTTGATTCGCCCAGTACAACTTCGCAAATAACCTATACAGTAGGTATTGTTTCTTATTATGGTGGTAATTGGCACTTAAACAGAACAGTTTCAGATACTAATGACTCAGATAATGAGCGTGGCATTTCTAGCATTTGCGTTACAGAAATAGCAGGATAAGGGAGGCTCTAATGGCATTATCTAAAATACAAGCCGAAAGCATGAACCTCGCTGATAGCTATGCGTTCACTGGTACTGTGAGTGGTGCTAGTGGTTTTGATTTGGTCGCATCAGGTAACACAACAACAAACGCAAGCAGTCTTGAAATTAGCACTGACTATTCTGGGTATAATCATTTTTTCCTAACGCTCACTGCAAAAGGAACAACTACAGACACTAACCGTGCTTGGGATTTCACCATGAAAAGAGCAGGTGAAACTTCATTTGATACTGGCTCATCTGATTATAGCTGTAGTGGATTGAGCTTGGATGCTGGGTCTTACACAAGCAGAAATCAAAATGGTCAGGTCAACGGAGAGTTTTTCTTTTCAAACGAGCCAGCAGCGGATTGGAGCTTAAATGCTTGGTTGTACAATTTTGGCAACACTGACCGACAGCTTTCTTGCGTAAGTACAGCAACCAAAGTTCAGGCTAGTGGAAATGCAACCTACTTTATGCAGTCTGGGTACAACGGCTCTAAGAACTTAGAGCGTGTTATTGAGATGAGCATTTACTTTCAAACTGGCGATATAGACTACAGTGATTATCGCCTTTACGGAATCAAATAGGAGATACTATGCCCTATATCGGTGTAGCCCCCTCTAGTGGGCTGTTTAAAAAGCTAGACGGCATCACTGTGGTAAACGGTCAGGCCGCATACACAATGCAGTACAGCAGTGCAGACTTCAAACCAGCTACTGCTGAACAGCTTATCGTGTCAGTCAATGGCGTGATACAAGCCCCTAACGATGCTTACACAGTGTCAGGCTCAACGATTACTTTCTCAGAGAACCTAGCAACAGGCGATGTGATTGACTTTATCGTGGCTCTAGGCGAGGTGGGTAACACTGTAACGCCTGTCGATGGCTCAGTGGATATTAACAAGATGTCCAACAGCATTATGAAGAACAACGCAATCAGAGTTAACGACACTACTCTTACCAGCAACGTGACTATAGCAGCAGATGAAAACGCTATGGTGGCTGGTGCATTTACTATAGGGAGTGGCGTTACCTTGACGGTCAATGGCACATTTACGGTGGTTTAGATGAGTAAGTTATATGTAAATGAAATAGCACCTAAGACTGCTGGGAATAAAATAGTAATGTCACAAGGAATTGTTCAAGTTAAATCAACACTGTGGCAAACTCGTACTCAAAAGTCCTATACAGCACAGACAAGAACAGTCGTAGATGAATTAGCTGTAACTATTACTCCACAAAACGCAAACTCTAAGTTTCTTATTATGGTCAGAGCCAGTGGCGAATGGAACGGTACAAACTTTCACGACACTCTATACGGCATTGACCGAAACGGTACAGCAATCAACGAAGGTACTTATACGACTACCTCTGCCAGTGGCATTTCAATGGCTATGCGGTCTTATGGTGGCACTGACAATGACAGCACACCTGATACAACTTGTTTCCAAACAGTAGATAGCCCTGCAACAGCTTCAGCAATTACCTATAAAGTAAGTGTTTGGCAAGCACAAGGGTATGATAAGTTTTGGAACGGAACTGTTGATAGTTCTGCTAGTAATGTTTCTAATGAATCACCTTCATCAGAAATTATTGTAATGGAAATAGCAGGATAAAGGAGAATAACAATGGCATCAATTATTGGCGTTGAGACGCTCCAACATACAAACGGCACTACAGCCGCTACGATTGATAGTAGTGGTAGTTTTACACAATCCCAAAAGGTTCATTTTTTAGCTAGTAAATCTAATGGTGATGTAGGCGCAACCGCAGATATTGCTTTTAATAATGTAACAGAAAATGTTGGCTCTGGTTACAATTCATCAACAGGAGTATTTACTGCTCCTGTTGCTGGTCTGTATTTCTTTAGTGCTGGTGTTACATTTACATTTGCTTCTGGCACTAAGAGTGCGGGGTTTTTTCAGAGTGATAATACTGCGTACAACATCATTGCTTATGCTTCTATGGGTTCTGGTAATGCGGAAGCACAGCAAGTTTGCCTTACTATGGCAAAACAAATGGCAGTAAATGATACAGTAAAAGTTAGAGTAACTGCTGGTAGTGCTGGCGGCACAGCCCATCAGACCACATTTACTGGTTATAGAATTGGATAGGAGAACAGGATGACTTCAGTATTAAAAGTAGACAACATCCAGAACTCCTCTGGAACAAGCGCGTTGACCATTGACAGCAGTGGTAATCTTACAGCAACACAAGGCTTTGCCACTGGTACATTCACGCCAACAGTACTTGGAACAACAACGGCTGGTGTTTTTGTGTATGACACTAGTAATACTTATGGTCATTATCAGCGCATAGGAGATTATGTATTTATCAATGGTCGTATAGTTGTAAGTAGTGTTACAACTGCCGCAACTGGCAATGCTCAAATAGGTGGCTTACCTTTTACTTCATCTGAAGCGGCTGCAATTACACAAGGTTATACAGATTGGGGCGGGGTTGGCTGGGGTGCTTACGGTACTTTTCTTCACCTTAATTCTGGAGCAACTACAATTAATGTGTATTATTGGAGTTCGGACGCTATGATTAACGCTGGTACAGGCATCTGGGATAGCACAACCGATATAACTTTTACTGGTTTTTATAGAACCTCATAGGGAGACTGACATGGCTTTAACAAAACTAAACAATCAGTCTTTATCTGCTGTTACTAGCGCAGGGTTGCCCAGTGGTACGGTGTTGCAGGTTAAATCTGCTGTTATTAATGGCAGAGACCAAAGCACATCTTCAACTTCTTTTCAAGCCTCTGATATAACATTAGACATCACCCCTTCTTCTGCGTCTAGCAAGATTGTGACCTTAGTTAGCACTCACTCCTATTGCGACAATTCAGTGGCAGGTGCAATTACTATTTATAGAGGTTCTACAAACTTAGCAACTCATGGAACAGAATATGGTATGGCAAGAGTGTATAATACATACGGCACTTGGCAGTCAGTTAATATTTCTTATCTTGATAGCCCATCTACTACCAACTCAACTACGTATACAGTTTATTGGAAAAACATAACTGGCTCAGGGTTAGTTTATCTGGGACAAGATAATAATCAAAGCAGTATTATACTTATGGAGATTGCAGGGTGAACCAGAACGATATAGCTATAGCCGTTGGTGGTGTCTCTGCACCTCTGTGGCTACATGAATTGAATGAGTGGGTAGCTTTGGTAGTAGGGGTTATGTCCATCTGCTACTTAGGATTTAAGATATATAAGATGTGGAAGGACAAGTAATGTCAAACTATAAA
>Ga0213865_10001744_pt1 | contig 14014 bp, 7 predicted proteins | sample PICome_6_FD_160100 | JGI IMG/M metagenome (GOLD analysis project Ga0213865, IMG submission 160100) | Coastal seawater microbial communities near Pivers Island, North Carolina, United States - PICO282 | ecosystem: Environmental > Aquatic > Marine > Coastal | place: USA: North Carolina | collected...
CTGGAGCACTTTTGATAAACTGAGGGCGAGCGCCAATAATTGTGGCTACTTTCATTTTAGAATGACAACACCATTGTGAAATAGGCTGAACATATTTGATGAATTATAATTCAAAAGAAATTTTCATTAATCATATAGATGCAAATTACAGCATATGAATGAGGCAAAAAACTTTAACGCTGAAATCCCCTTGGCCCATTTTACCAAGGGGATTATAAAACGTATGATCGCTATCTATATTACAACAACACCCATAAGGAGGATTCTATCCAATCCGCTGTAATAAGTTTAACGATGTAGGTGCCTGATACAAAATCAACATCAATAACAGCTTTATTTGATCCTGATGGAAGTTGCCGAGTCAACATCAAATGGCCAGAGCTATTAAAAATTTCGAGTGTTCCATCCTTCTCTGTGGGAGGATAAAGGACTGTCATTGAAGGATTCTTACTTGGATTGGGATATATTATTAGGCTGGTTTCACGATTTGGTCCAATGAGGTCATGTGGTATTTTACCTGGACCCTTAGACGGGCATATGTATGCTGTAGGTGGAGTGTTTTGGGATTTTATAGGATACACCTTGGAACGACCTAAATACATATCTGTAGAATATGAATTAGAAAAGCTATTATAATCGGCTGATACAAAATGATGTCCTCCATTATGGGGAACTATTGCCGTGGACGAAAACATGCCTTGAAGATCAAACTTGGAATTATTTGAAAACTGATTGTGCCCTAAATTCAGAGATAGCGACGCTAATTCTTCAAATTTTACTCCTACATTATTGGTTATAAAAGTATTACCTGCATAAGATCCCAGACTCAATGAACCGTTCTGCTGCTTATGACCGATATTATTATAACTCCAATCGTTACATTCCATTCGAACATTTGCATCTTTAATTCTTGAGCCATACACGGTATTCGAGGTAAATACATTTCTTAACATGCGAAACGCTGTGCTCTTCGTTCGACCCAAACAGGTTAGACCTTGATCGCAGCCATGAAACAAGTTTCGTTCAATAGTAAAATTCTGACTTTTAAAGTAAGCGCCTTTGTCACATGCAGTGAACGTGTTTGAAAGAAACTTGACCGGCGTACCCATACATTTCAACCCTTTTCGCGCATTCCTAAAATGACAATGTTCAATATTCACCGTAGCATTTAACCCTAAATACAGTGCGGGATCACCTCCCACGAATTCTGTATGTAATATAGATGCAGTATTTGAAACGACCTTCAAACCTTCCCATTGTTTTGGGCCATCATACTGAACTTTTGAATTTTGTAGAACCAACTTTGAATGAGACTGGAGGCCTCCTTTATCATATAAGGTGATATTACAATCATCTATGCTTACCTCTTGAATTGTCGAGGGAATAATAACATTGTTCTTAACTTGAAGTGAAGAAGAGTTAAGAGTAAATTGTGCATTAGACCCAGAAATTATACGACCTACTTCTTCAAAAATCAACAATCCAAAACCCTTTGGATTGAAATGAGCTTGTTGAATTAGTTCTAGAGTACCCCTTATTATTATCTGTCCATCCTCCCATTCAATTTGAGCACCTTGTTCAATTATAAACTCTGCTCCTTTTTCAATGATTAATTGGCTATTTGGACCAATCTCAAGTAAACTATTCTTTCTTAATATCAAAGAGCTTCCACTATTAACCCGGAGTATAGATTGATTCAAAGGATCATCTCCAATTTCTAAACTTCCACTGACATCAAGTATACCAGACAAACAACCGTTTCCCACAAAAACCTCAATGTTTTGCCTAGTATCTGCAATTAGGTTAGCGGATTTCCCAATAAACCCTTGACAACCTACAGACAGTTTGGCTGATGATTCAATTTTCAGCTGTTCTATATGCGAAGGATATCCACTAAACATATTGTTCTCCTTGGCTATATTAAATACGCCATTCAACTTTCCATTAGCACCAATTTCCTGATGAATGCCATCAAGTGAGCGGAGTGCGAATTGAATAATGTCTTCATCTGTATAAATGTGTTCTTGGTTTGGCGCAGAAATGTCATCCATCAATCCTGGGCTTATATAGGTATGAAATGGTATCAAATCCATCATTCCCCTAAAGGAATTATAAGCGTGGCTTGACCCTACGTTGAGTGCACTATATGCAGGAATGAATGTATGATTCGGACTAAAAATTGTTGCGCCCCATAAATCTGTAAAAGCGGTCGCTGAATTAGATGATGAACCCGGAACCTCTACTAAATTTGATTGAGAGCTATTTTTAAAGAGGACGGTAGTTTTATTCATTATTTGCTGATGAACCCCAGAGAGGAGTCGATTGGTTCGACCTTGAATATACATGGTGGCCTTATCTGCTTTTGCTTGTGAAATGCCAGGAGCTATCGAGCTGTATTTTGCCCACTTGGCCATTCTTGCACCGGTTCCACTTATTAAATGAATTTTTAAGCTAGTAAACAACTGACTTAAAATGCCGCTCCCTTTATATAAATAATTACTGGTACTTGGAATTCCTTCAATCGCTGCACCGTATTTTAGAATACTCTTTTTATCTCCACCACGGGTATTATACTTTATCGTGTCTAAATCTGCATTTACCCTGTGTTTGAAGGTAAGTTGCTGTGTTTTTCCCCATTTAGCAATCCGATCATCTACATCAGCTAAAGGCGCAGAAAGGGCCATATCCGAACCGTTTGAAATGGCAAATCGTCGCATAGTTTGCGGTTGTGCTCCATCAAAAAATTGAAGAGACTCCTGCCTATTAATTTTAGCAGAAGGATCAAGATGATCAATCAGTATCTCTCTTGCAGCCGGAGAATTAATTGCATCCTTCCAAGAAGAAATGAGTGAAAAACCAAAAATTGTAGTCAATTCTTGCAATCTCTTCGCCCCCATTTGAATGCCAAGGGGAATAAAAGCTCCATCATGTGGCGTATCAAATGTTCCATAGCCACTAATGTTTAAGCAACAATTATTACGTTCTAACTCTAATAATGCAGCTCTCGCAATTAATCCTCCCATAGAAGCTCCCACAATTATGCCCGGTTCGCGAGCTTGCTCTTTATATACCCAATTCAAAGCCCTCATTAGACTTTGTACATTGTCATGAATGCTTTGCTTGCTTTGCTCAAAATCTACATGAACAATATCATAGCCCGCCAAATGCAATGAATCGTATAACCATGCAAGCTTTTCCATGCCTTGATGAATACGCTCGTTATTCTCGTTTAAAATGATCCCAGATGCTAATCCCTCATAAGTAATGTTTCCGTATTTTCTTTTGGCGGACTCAAATCCTTCAACCAAAATCAATGGCTTTTGCAGACCTATTCCTTTGTCCGCATATCTTATGCTGATTTTGGCCTCATGTTTAGGAGAATACGTCTGAAAGCATGGCGGTGAAGGCATATTTTCAGTATAAAAGACATCATCTGGAGTTTCAGCATTGAATATGACTGGGAATTTAAATCTGGTTTGAAGCGGGCCTGTTTGAGTATTTATTCGAATTCGAAGTTCCTTAAGAACCAACTCTCTGGCTTGAGAAGTTGTGGAGTATGTTGTGGTTATTTTCTGATTTAGGGTCACATCCCTGAAGCCTTGACCATCATCTAAGTCAACATAAATTTTACTAGGAAGAATTTCATTGGTTTGAACCAAGTAATCTTGAAGGGCAAATGTTAATTTAACCTTATTGCTCGATACATATTCTCCTGAATTATTTGTTCCGCCAAAAAAAACTGTAAAATCCTTTACAGCCCTCAAAGCGCTATCTATTGGGCTTGGTGTATTCCATAAAATTTGATGGTTTTCATCTAACCAAAGGTTTGGAGGCATGGTAACCACTTGATTTCCATTATGAAAAAGCCAGCCATTTACAAGGGAATTAGTATCTAATTCATGGACTTTAAACCAATTCAAATACAGGCTTACATCAACGCCTAAAGTATCATTGGCCATGCTCTGCCGTTCAAATTCATCCCATGGTTTTAAGTGCGGTTTTTGACTACCAAACAAGAGACCGTTTTTTAACCTTTGACTCAATAGAAGGTCATTGTAAATCACCTCCGAATATCGACCCTTGACTATTTTACCCGGTAGTGTACCGTTAAAACTTTGTAGCTCATAATCAGAACCTTTATTAAGAATGCTCAAGAAACTTTGATCATGAAGAAAGCCTTCTGGAAATAAGGTGTCGGGTAAAGCTTCATACATATACTTCACCGAATCGACGCTTTGCGCTTTTGGAAGAAGTGGAATCAAGATAAGGATCAATAGAATCCTTATAAAATGGGGTTTTCTCATAACGATTAGGATTTATTAGGGCATTATTGCCACTACTATCAAATTGACCTAATCGAAAAGAACATTCTATAAATGTTGAGAATTTTCAGTTATACCCTGTTCTTTAAATTGCGAACTTTTTTCAATATCTGTAGAAATAAAAACCCCCAAAAGCAAAGCCTTTGGGGGTTTAAAATTTTTCATGTCAAATTTTACATAGCACCATCTAACTTAGCAGCAAGAACTTGCTTACTCGTAGCACCTACTTGCTTGTCTACTATTTCACCATTCTTGAAGACCAATAATGTTGGGATGTTACGAACACCGAACTGTTGAGCTACAGCGCCTTCAGTATCTACATTAAGTTTACCTACTACTGCTTTGCCTTCGTATTCACCGGCCAATTCATCTACTACCGGTCCAACCATTCGGCAAGGGCCACACCACTCTGCCCAAAAATCTACCAAAACTGGCTTATCAGACTTCATTACTACTTCTTCAAAATTTGCTTCTGTTATTTCGAGAGCCATATCTAATTAAATTTCTTTGTATATATCAAAAGTAAGACCAATTTACTTTGAGAACCTATAGCCTTCGCCTATAAGGTCATCTATGTTTTCCACATGAAATACACCTAAATGTTAATTCAAAGTTATTTTGAAAACTTGCGAATTGCTCCGAAGAAAATAAATACCTCTTGGCAAGTGCTGAAGATATAAATGATTATCACCCTGGTAAACGCGATGCTCAATTACCAGTTGGCCCAATGAATTGTAAATTTTCAATTCATCTGCTGACTTCATGGTAATCTTTAGTTCTCCAGTAGTTGGATTAGGATACACATTTTCAATTGCACCATTTTCTTCTTTAATATCAACGAGATAGCTTAAGCCAAAAGCAAATGCTCCTTTGTATCCTCCATTTTGCAGCGTATCCAAATAAATCCACCTTTCGGGCATATTTGAAGCCACATCAAAAGGAATTAGTGAATCACCTTGAAAATAAAGCTGAGTAACAAGTGTATCTGTAAACCAAGCATTATTTAGGTATCCTTTAATGTGTATATGAGCAGGCCTGTTTGGATAGATACCCGGTAAGGTGGTATGTAAAGTTGTGGTATACCCTGTTAATTCTAATTCTCCCCTGTAATCAAAAGAGTTTGGGTTTCCACCCACATTGCTGTACGCACCTGCATCATTCGTATGCCATAACTGGATGGTATACGTACTCGGTAATGTATCAAGATTCACGGTATCACAGTCATAGCTCACATAGAAAGTCAACTCAAGAGCACGCGAAGGGTTTATAATCCCAGGTACCAAAGTATCGTTGATAATTTTGGGCGCTCCGGTAACAAAATAGGGACCCAATTGATCAGGAGTTGTGATGCAATTAACTTGGCCAAAAGACCAATGAGAAAGAAGCAACAATAACAAGACTTTTAAGGATTTCATCAACTACTAATTTTAGGATAAAGCAAAGGATGCTGTTCTAAAGCAAGCAGTAAATCCCTATTGATACTCACTTTCCTGCCATTCACCGGTAGCTTTACATCTAAGTCTTCATCAAGATCTACAATATGCAATTTCACACGCTTTTTACCTGGATACTGTTCCAATAAATGATGAATTGTATCCACCAGTTTAGAATCTAGAGAAGCCAAATCTAATTTGATTTCGAGCAACTTGCTTTGTTCTTCCAGTAAATCTTGCAACAACTTGATCTCTATGATATCAATTTTCAAGCGTTCTAATATTTCTTCACCTTGTCTCTGATTGTATTTTTTAGCTCGTGCCTTAATGAAAAGTAATTGTTCGTTTTCAAAGAAGTGTTTGAATTTTAAATAGTCATTGCCAAAGACTCGAAATTGGTAATCGCCCTTAAAATCTTCAACACGAAAGTACCCATACCCTTTTCCTACCTTAGAAATTTTATGTTCTACATCCGTTACGATTCCAGCAACAAATACGTCTCTTCCTAAAATACTATTGGGAAGATTCAATCTGCCTATCTCTGCTGTACAGAAATATTGAATTTCAGTTCTAAAATCCTCTAAAGGATGAGAACTGAGGTACATGCCATTTATTTCCTTTTCTTTTTTTAATGCAACAATCTTTGGCCATTCTGAAATTTCAGGCATTTTGGGAGGTGGTAATTCTTCATTTGACCCTTCACCAAAAAGAGAAGCCTGTGCACTTTCTGCATCATGTTTCTTTTTCTGAACGTACTTTATTGCTTTCTCCACAAATGTTCGACCACCCTCTTCTTCAGTAAAATACATGGCTCTATGCGTATTTGGAAATTCATCCATGGCACCACCAAGTATCAAACATTCTATGGTTTTTCTATTTGCTTGACGAAGGTCAATCCTGTCTAATAAATCAAATAGATTTTTGAAGTTTCCTCCTTCTTCTCTTTTAGAAATAATCTCGCGAACCGCGTTCTCTCCTACTCCTTTCATTCCCCCCATGCCAAAACGAATAGCGCCCTGTTTATTGACACTGAAGCGAAGTAGGCTCTCATTCACGGAAGGGCCTAATACAGGAACGCCAATGCGACGGCATTCCTCCATGAGGTTAGTTACTTCCTTCAAATCCGACATTTTATTCGACATGTTAGAAGCCATGAATTCAGCAGGATAATTTGCTTTAATGTATGCTGTCTGATACGCTACCCATGCATAACAAGTTGAATGAGATTTATTAAATGCATATGAAGCAAATGCCTCCCAGTCTTTCCAGACCTTTTCAAGAATCTCTCTATCATGTCCCCTTTGCTCACCGCCATCTAAGAACATGGGTTTTAACATGTCTATGATGTCCTTTTTCTTCTTACCCATACCCTTTCGAAGAATATCTGCTTGCCCCTTAGTAAACCCAGCCAACTCTTGTGACAGAAGCATTACCTGCTCTTGATAGACCGTAATTCCGTAAGTTTCTTTAAGCCTACTCTCCATAGCTTCCAGATCATAGGTAATCTCTTTTCGTCCGTGCTTTCTACTAATAAATTCCGGGATATATTCCAACGGGCCAGGTCTATACAGCGCGTTCATAGCTATCAAGTCTGCAAATTCAGTGGGTTCTAACTCCTTCAGGTATTTCTGCATACCTGCACTTTCATATTGAAATATTCCAACCGTTTCACCACGTTGAAATAGCTCGTACGTCTTCTTATCATCTAAAGGAAAGTTATCAGGGTCTAGTTCCACACCGTGACGTTGCTTTACTAATCTGCAGGCTTCTTTTATAATCGTCAGCGTTCTAAGGCCTAAGAAATCCATCTTGAGCAAACCGGCTTCTTCCACCACAGAGTTGTCAAATTGTGTACACCACATCTCGCTGTCTTTTGCACGAGCAACAGGGACCAATTCCCGGATGTCACTTGGTGTAATGATGACTCCACAAGCATGAATACCCGTATTTCTAACTGATCCTTCCAATACGCGTGCTTGTTGGATAGTCATAGCCTCCTTTCCCTCTCCTTCCGCAAGTTCTTTCAGATGCTTGACTAAGCTGGCTTCGTCCGAATTAAACTTGCTTTTGATTTCTTTATCATCCAAGGCCCATATCTTCTTGAGCTTGGTCATATCAGGAATCAACTTTGCTATACGATCCGTATCAGGCAGCGGCAATTCCAAAACCCTACCTGCATCACGAATTGAACTCTTAGCAGCCATGGTACCGTAGGTTATGATTTGTGCGACTTGAGGAGCACCATATTTATCAATTACATACTTGATTACCTTATCGCGGCCTTCATCATCAAAATCAATATCAATATCGGGCAGTGAAACACGTTCAGGATTCAAAAAACGCTCAAAAAGCAATTCGTATTTGATGGGATCAATATTCGTTATTCCAGTACAATACGCCACTGCGGAACCTGCTGCAGAACCTCTCCCAGGCCCAACACTAACTCCCATTTGACGGGCAGCCTCACAAAAATCTTGTACAATCAAGAAGTAGCCAGGATAACCTGTCCTCGCAATGGTATCTAGTTCAAAGTCAAGTCGCTCCTCAATCTCAGTGGTAAGCATTTCATACCTTCTCTTAGCTCCTTCATAGGTTAAATGACGCAAGTATGCATTTTCCCCACGCTGTCCACCATCTGAGTCATCTTTTTCATCTTGAAATTGTTCCGGAATATCAAATTCAGGAAGCAGTACATTTCGCTCCAATGGATACAATTCTACCTTATCTAAGATTTCTTTGGTAGTACTCAATGCCTCCGGTAATTCCGCGAACAATTCTACCATTTCTTCTTTGCTCTTAAAATAGAATTCCTGATTTGGAAAACCATATCTAAAGCCTCTTCCGCGACCAATTGGTGTACTCTTTTGGGCACCCTCTTTAACGCAGAGTAAAATATCGTGCGCTTCGGCATTTTCTTGTGTGAGGTAAAAGGAACTATTTGCTGCTATGTATTTGATCCCATACTCTTTGGCATATTCCAGTAATTGCACATTGACATGGTCCTCCTCCTCTAGTCCGTGACGATTAAGCTCCAGATAGAAATCTGAACCAAAATGCTTTAGCCACCATTCTAGCGCTTCGCGCGACTGAGCTTCACCTACATTCAAATACAAGTGCTGAATTTCTCCACGAAGCCCGCCGCTCAAAACGATTAGGTCATCTTTGTGCTCAAGTAATGCCTTTTTATCGATTCTTGGAACGTAGTAGAAACCATTGAGCATTCCCTCACTGCTCAACTTAGCAAGATTATGGTAACCGTTTTTATTCTTTGCAAGGATAACAATTTGATAACCGTCGTCCTTTTTAGTACGGTCTAATCGATCCTCGCAAACGTAAAATTCACAACCGATTACACCAACGAATGGATACTCTTTAAGGGGCTCGTTAATTTCTCCTGACTTTACTTTTACATTATGCTCATACGCCTCCCTATTTCCGGAGACATTCATAACGGCCTTATTAAAATGGAAAGCCCCCATGAGGTTGCCAAGATCCGTGATAGCAACTCCTGCATGTCCATTTTCAACAGCAGCGTTGACCAAATCGCTAACCCCTGTGGTTGCTTGAAGGACAGAAAACTGGGTATGGTTATGCAAATGCGCAAACTCCACATCCGCCGCATGCAACGCGGGCTTATCTGCAGTTGAGATTGCCGTTTTATCCTTTTTATTTTGAAGACCTTCAGCGCGTTTACCTTTGGCTTGTTCTACTGCTAATCCAATTGGTTGTATGATTGAAGGGTTTGCAGATTTGAATCGACTCAAAAAAGATGCATCCTTTCCAATGCTTTCAGCAGTAATGACATTTAATCGTATTAATTCCAAAAAAACTCTCGCAGTAGCTTCTACATCAAAAGCCGCGTTGTGCGCCTCTGCAAAACCCTCTTTAAAAAGAAATTCGTAAAGCTCTTCCAACTTTGGAAGTTTAAACCGTCCGCCTCGTCCACCAGGTAATTGACAAAGTGCCGCTGTAGTTTCTGTACAAGAGTCCAATGGTGTTTTTAATTCCAAAGGATTATGGTTGGATGTGCGATGGAACTCACAACCCGTGACATTTAAATCAAAGTTCACATTGTGTCCAACGACAAATTCACATAACTCTAATGACGATTCAAAAAGAGATAGAACTTCACTGAGCGGTTTACCTTCATTTCGCGCGCGCTCCGTGGATATACCATGAATCTTGGTTGAGTTGAACGGAATATCAAAACCATCTGGGTAGATAATATGATCTTGTACCTCAATTAATTTGCCCTCACTATCGTGTATTTGCCATGCTAACTGAACAACACGAGGCCAATTATCTAAATCCGTTATTGGCGCATTCCAATCTTTAGGAAGACCTGTAGTCTCAGTGTCAAAAATTAAAAACATATAAGGTCAATTAGCTATGCCGAATACTCAAAGCTAACAAATGCATCGACCAAATAAAACGAGTGTGAATAACTATTAGCTATTCTAATAAAATGCTGGTTTACAAGTGTTTGAATACGAATTCTATGAATAAAAAGGATGGGGTGATAACGGCAGAAACGCCAACTCATGGGCATCCTTAGCAATAGGACTCTATTTAGCCTCAATAATTTTGAACAGGATAATAATAGATTTAACCAACTCTTTGATCGTAGGTATCTCCCATAGATGGATTATCCCCCATCAATCGAGCCATCATTTGCTTTTTGACAATATTGAATATCACCATGTGAACATCTTCAGTTACCTCCATATCCATAACTGGAGCATGAACATCAATGGTTGCTATTTGAGATATTTTGCCTCCTTTGAAACCGCTCATTGCAACAGTGGTTGCACCTTGTTCGTTGGCATATTCAATTGCATTAACCACGTTTTTACTATTACCTGAACCGCTGATCCCTATGACTAAGTCATTGGAAGAAAGGAAATTCTTCAATGGCTCTACAAAGATGCTTTCCCAGCCAATATCATTTGCTATTGCCATCATGGAAGGTAAGTTATCGTTCAAACAAATCATCCTGAAGCGCTTATCTAAACCATAGCTTGCCCCTTTTAAGAAATCACCAGCCGCATGGGATGCAGATGCACCGGAGCCTCCATTGCCCATGGTGTATATGTTTCCTCCTTTTTCATAGGTTGAATGAAATGCATCTACCAAGGATTCAAGTGCCTTAGCATCCAGTGCGTCCAAGGTAGACTTAACGAGTTCAATGTATTGTTTTGCTTGCATCTTAATTGTTTCGTGGAATTGACCACTAAAATAACTGAATTATTTGCGCCATCGTATAAATCCTATCACGCTCATTATAGAATAAATAACCATTAAGCAGGCATAGACCTCTAATCCCTTTATTCCATATAGAATTACAGAGGCAATATTTAAGGGAATCCAATAATGAAACGCCGTTCGTATCCGCCTTGTTTCTTGCCAAGTAGCCCATAACCCAAAGACTGTTGTAAACGCATCAAAATAGGCAAAACTCACTCCGGGGAGTGCATTCAAAAAATAGCCTAAAACAACTGCTATAGGTATGCCTAAAAGCGCTAAACTCTGTGTACTAGATGAAATAGTCACTAACTCTACGGTATCCAACTGCGCGTTTTGTTTCCAATGCCACCAACCATATATACCAAGAATCACATAAAAGAAATACAATCCAGACTCTGCATACAGACCCGTTCTGTAAAAAAGTGCCACAGACAATATACTCGAAAGGGTACCGGCAGGCCAAGCCCAAATTTTACGACGTATAATTCCTGTTAAAAAAACAAGACTCAATATGGTCGCTACCCATTCTAAAGTAAAATCTATGGACATAAAAAACCCCGAACGCTAATGTTCGGGGCTAAATTAAATATTATCTCAAAGGCCTTAAACCAACTCTTGAACTAAATCTGCGGCTTCTTGTAATGCAATTGCGCTGTGTACTTCAAGGCCACTCTCATCAATTAACTTTTTAGCTTCCTCTGCGTTTGTTCCTTGTAAACGAACAATGATTGGAACATTGATATTGCCCATGTTTTTATAGGCATCCACGACTCCCTGAGCCACTCGGTCACAACGAACAATACCGCCAAATATATTTACTAGTATTGCCTTAACATTCTCATCCCGAAGAATGATACGGAAGGCCTGCTCCACTCGTGCCGCGTCTGCAGTACCACCAACATCTAAGAAGTTTGCCGGATTGCCTCCAGCCATCTTAATGATATCCATAGTTGCCATGGCTAGACCTGCGCCGTTAACCATGCATCCCACATTTCCATCTAGCTTAACAAAGTTCAATCCAGCCTCTCCCGCTTCTACTTCTGTAGCGTCCTCTTCACGAGTGTCACGCATTGCTGCGATTTCCTTGTGACGATAAAGTGCATTGTCATCAATAGTGACTTTAGCATCAACTGCTAAAATCTTATTATCAGAGGTTTTTAATACCGGATTTATTTCAAATAAAGAAGCATCAGCTCCTTCATATGCGCCGTATAAGGCGCTAACAAATTTTACCATGTCTTTAAATGCAGCGCCACTAAGCCCTAGGTTAAAAGCAACCTTTCTGGCTTGAAAGCCTGTAAGACCTACCTTAGGATCTATTTCTTCCGTAAAAATTAAATGAGGGGTTTCTTCCGCTACCGTTTCTATATCCATTCCGCCTTCCGTTGAATACATAATCATATTCCGTCCAGAAGAACGATTCAATAATACGGACATATAGAATTCAGAAGTTTCGCTTTCTCCCGGGTAATAGACGTCTTCAGCTATAAGGACTTGATGCACTTTTTTACCCTCTGCAGAAGTTTGGGGCGTCACCAATTGCATACCTAAGATACTATCTGCAACCTCCTCTACTTTATCAATTCCTTTCGCAAGTTTAACGCCGCCGCCTTTACCTCGGCCACCTGCATGCACTTGTGCCTTGACTACGTACCATGACGTTCCCGTTTCTTCGGTCAATTGTTTTGCTACATCAACTGCTTCCTTTGACGTTTGGGCAACTTTACCTCTTTGTATTCGTACACCGTAACTTGCTAAAATCTGTTTTCCCTGATATTCGTGAAGGTTCATAGTAATTCCTTGATTTAAGGGCAAATTTAGGGTACAAGCTTGGAATCGATGGCATAATTGATTACTAAAGTTGATTGAATCATATATGTCTCTTTATACCGATATTTGCGCCCTATGAACAGAAGCAACCTATCCTACCTATTGATTCTATCCTCATTTTTAAGTTTTGGACAAAATTCAATTAAAAAGCAATTGAATGTTCCAGAACTCAAAAACGTAGATATAACTATAAACGGACAGATAGATGAGCGAGAATGGTCACAAAGCGCCAAGATTTCTAGGCTCAATCAATACTTCCCTCAAACCGATGTTCCTGCAGATGGTATAGAAAGTGATCTGCGAATTTTCTATACCCAAGAAGGAATATATTTTGCGGGTATCTTGAATGATAGCAGATTACCTGTGTTATCTCAATACACTCCTAGGGATCGTGTAAATGCAAATACAGACTGGATTCAATTGATTATTAATCCATTTAATGACGGAGCAAACGATTTCAATTTTTATTTGAGTGCCGCTGGTGTGCAGGGCGATTCTCGTCAAACAAGCGATAACGAAGAAGACGGAAGTTGGAATGCAGTATGGTGGAGCGCCGTTGTCAAAGAAACAAACCAGTGGACTTTTGAAATTTACATCCCCTACCAGGTCTTAAGGATTCCTGAGGGTAGTAATAGTGATGTACCCTCACCATGGGGATTTAATATCAAACGTTCTATACGCAGTGACCGCACTATGTATAGCTGGAACCCTATAGATAGAAATTTTGATAATGAAAGTCTCCAAAGCGGGCTTTTAAATGGTATCAATGTCATCAACCCTCCTCCACGCGTCAGTTTAAGACCAAATTTCACGGGCAGTCTCCAAAAATCTGGAGATGCTCCTTGGAGGAATTCGCTTGCAGCCGGTGCTGATATAAAGATCGGGCTCAACAAAAGTTTCACCTTAGACATGACGTTGCTTCCCGATTTTTCTCAAGTAGCATTTGACGAGCAGTTCGTGAATTTTGAGGCCTTCGAACGAGAGTTTGATGAAAACAGGCAATTTTTCACTGAAGGCGTTAACCTCTTTAAAAAGGCAGGGCTTTTTTATAGCCGTAGAATAGGCGGTAATCCACAAAACTTTACCAATGCCAATTTGAATGAATTAACCAATACTACTCAAAGCTTTACCAGAATGCTCAATGCTACCAAATTGACTGGTACTACGGACAAAAACCTGAGTATT
>Ga0213865_10001745_pt1 | contig 14014 bp, 7 predicted proteins | sample PICome_6_FD_160100 | JGI IMG/M metagenome (GOLD analysis project Ga0213865, IMG submission 160100) | Coastal seawater microbial communities near Pivers Island, North Carolina, United States - PICO282 | ecosystem: Environmental > Aquatic > Marine > Coastal | place: USA: North Carolina | collected...
TCATCTCAAATTGTATAATTCAAATATATAAAAATATATTATGCATGCATAGTAATTATTAAAAAATTATGCATGCATTGTATATTTATAAATACTTTATGGATGGGGTGGGGTATTAAGCTAAATTATTTGTAGATTTTATCAACTAAACTCTGGTGAATTTTCAAAATAACACTACGTTTCATTTTCATAGTTGGTGTTAAATGGTCGTTTTCAATTGACCAAATATTAGGAGTTAGTTCAAATCTTTTGATTTGTTCCCATTTTCCAAAGCGCAAATTGCATTTATCAACTTCAATTTGTATGCGATTGATAACTTTAGTTGATTTAATAATTTCTTGGTGGTCCTTGTCAATTTTTAAATTTTTCCGATCAATCCATTCTTTAGTAAAATCAAAGTTTATTTGTATTAATGCTGCTGGCATTTTTTCATTTTCTCCAATTACCATTACTTGTTCAATAAAATTAGATTCTTTAAGTTCATTCTCAATTAGAGTGGGAATAATATATTTACCCCCTGATGTTTTAAACATTTCTTTCTTTCTTCCAGTTATTTTAAGAAAACCATCGGAATCGATCTCACCTTTATCACCAGTATGAAAATAATCACCAGTCATAACAGATGCAGTTCTTTCAGGGTCTTTGTAATAGCCTTGCATAACATTTGGCCCTTTTATTAAAATCTCGCCGTCTTCTGCTATTTTGACTTCAACATTAGAAATTGGTTTTCCTACAGTCCCAATTTTAAAAAATTTATTAGCATGCATCCCAACACTTACAACAGGTGAGGTTTCTGTTAAACCATAGCCTTCCATAATCATCATTCCAGAGGCACAGAAAACCCTTGATAGTCTTGGATGCAGTGCTGCACTTCCGCAAACCATTGTTTCTAATTCTCCTCCCAAAGCGGCCCTCCATTTGCTGAAAATCAATTTTTTTGCAATTTTTAATTGAAATTCATAAAAGAATCCATTTTTACCATAAGGTTCATATTTCTCTCCTAAGTTAATTGCCCAAAAGAATAGAAGTTTTTTTAAACCCTTTAATTCCGACCCTTTAGCATATATTTTGTTAAAAACTTTTTCTAAAAGTCTTGGAACTACACTCATTAAGTTTGGCTTAATTTCTTGTGCATTAGCACCGATAGTTTCCAAACTTTCAGCGAAATAAACAGTTACTCCAGCGTGTTGATAGATGTAAATTAGCACTCTTTCAAAAATGTGGCACAAGGGTAAAAAACTTAAAACTCTAGATGATCCTTCAATTAAAGGTAATCTAGGAATGCTTGCTAAAACATTTTGAACGATATTTTTATGTGAAAGCATAACTCCTTTAGGCTTGCCAGTTGTTCCAGAAGTATAAATTATTGTTGCTAGGTCTTCTTCATTAACTTCATTTTTTCTTATTTCAAGATCTTTCTGGTTAGATGTATCTTTTCCAATTTCTAAAAGGTCTTTTAAGTTTTTACAATTTTCTATTTTATCAAAGCTGTAAACTTCTTTTAATTTAGTATTTGATTTTACTTTTTTTACTTTTTGAAAAACATCTTCATCGGAAACAAAACAATATGTTGCTTGACTATGATTAAGCACGTATTCGTAATCATTTGCAGAGATCGTAGGATAGATTGGTATGTTTTGTGCCCCAACTTGTAATACTCCTATATCAACAATACACCATTCTGTACGGTTTGTTGAGGAAATAACAGCTATTTTATCATTTTTTTTAACTCCTAACTTAAGTAAGGCTCTACTAAGACTATTTGCTTTATTCAAATAACTTTTTGTTGAAGTTTTGACCCAACCGCCATTTTTTTTACTTACCAATGCAGCATCTAAATTATGTGTTTCTAATTGGTAGTAAGCAAAGTCAAACAGCCTAGTAATTTTCATTTTTTTTGAGTGTATTTGTTACACTGCAAAATAGTCATTTTTAAAAAATTGACAAATATCAGCCTAAAAAATTAGAAATGTATTAAAATGAAAGTAAAAAAATTTAGTTATTGGTATTGAATTCTAATATCCAGTCTCTAGCATTTTCAAAGGCTCTTAACCATGGTGATACAGTATCACTACGATTGTCTGGATAATGCGCCCAATTCCATGGATATATGGATCTTTCAATATGCGGCATTGTAACTAAATGCCTTCCTGATGAATCACATAGCATAGCGGTATTATAGTCAGATCCATTTGGGTTGTGGGGGTATTGACTATAAGTATATTTAGCTACAATATTGTAATTTGATTCTTCATATGGAAGAGAAAATTTTCCCTCTCCGTGAGATATCCATACTCCTAATGTTGCTCCCTCAAGATTAGATAGCATTATAGAATTATTTTTTTGTATTCTTACAGATGTGAAAGCACTTTCATGTTTTTTAGAATCGTTATATGTCATTTTCCCATGCATATCGTGATTTGGATTGATTAAATCTAACTCCATCCAAAGCTGACACCCGTTACAAATTCCAACGGACAGCGTATCATTTCTTGAGAAAAATTTCTTCAATGCTATTTTAGCTTTTTCATTATACTTGAAAGCTCCTGCCCATCCTTTTGCCGAACCTAGAACATCACTGTTACTAAAACCACCTACAGCTCCAATAAATTGTATATCTTCTAAATTTTCACGTCCTGAAATCAAATCCGTCATATGGATGTCTTTAACATCAAAGCCAGCCAAGTACATGGCGTTTGCCATTTCACGTTCTGAATTACTTCCTTTCTCTCTAATTATAGCAGCTTTTGGTCGGTAGTAATTGGTTTCTTTTTCATTAACTTTCCCTGAAAAATTAATTGGAAAATTAAAACTTAATGGTTGATTTTTAAAGTTGTCGTAACGCGCTTTTGATAATCCATTTGCAGTTTGTTTTGAGTCTAATAAATATGAAGTTTCATACCAGAAATCTCTATATTTTTCAATATCTAGACAATATTGATTTTCAAAATTATTTAATATGAGACTTGATTTGTTTAATACTGATCCAATTTTTATGACGTCAATTCCACTTGTCTTAAAATCTTTTTCAACCGAATCATCAACTGCTTGAAAAACAATTCCTGAATTTTCGGCAAAAAGTACTTTTGTTGTATCTTTTTCACCCAAATTTGTAAGATCAATTTTGGCTCCTAAATTATTGTTTGAAAAGCATAGCTCTAAAATAGTTGTAACAAGTCCACCAGAAGAAATGTCATGACCAGCAATTATTTTCTGATTTCGAATTAATTTTTGAACATTTTCAAAAACTTTTTTAACGTATTTAGGGCACTTTATATCTGGGGTATTTTTACCTATCTTATTATTAATTTGACCAAACGAACTTCCGCCTAATTTAAAGTCATCTTGCGATACATTTATGTAATAAATAGGCCCTGAATCTAATTTGAATAGAGGTTCAACTACGTTAGTAATTTCATCACAATGTGCAGCAGCAGAAATAATAACAGTACCTGGTGAAATTACGTCTCCTTCAGGATATTTTTGTTTCATGGACAAAGAATCCTTTCCTGTTGGGACATTGACACCTAATTCAATAGCGAAATCTGAAACTGCTTTAACAGCTTCATATAAACGTGCATCTTCGCCTGGGTTTTTACATGGCCACATCCAATTTGCAGATAGTGAAATTCCTTTTAAACCGTTTTTTATTGGAGCCCAAATAATATTAGTAAGTGCTTCAGCTATGGCATTTCTACTTCCGCTTGAAGGGTTAATTAAAGCTGCTACTGGTGAGTGTCCAATACTTGTAGCAACTCCATGATTATTTTTGTAATCAAGAGCCATAACACCAACATTATTTAAGGGAAGTTGAAGAGGTCCAACGCATTGTTGTTTTGCAACTTTTCCCCCAACACAGCGATCAACTTTATTAGTCAACCAATCTTTACATGCAACAGCTTCTAATTTTAATACTTGTTCTAAATAATACTCAATTTGAGATTTATCGTAATTTATATTATTATAATTTATCTTAATTTTTTGGTCAATCATTATAGTTTTAGGTGAACTTCCAAACATATCCTCTAGATTGAGGTTCATAGGTTTAGTTCCCTTAGTTGGAGATTCAAATATAAATTTGTTGTCGTTTGTAACTTTTCCAACAACATATATTGGTGATCGTTCACGTTTTGCTATTTTCTCTAGTATTTCAAGATTTTTTTCAGAAACAATCAATCCCATTCTCTCTTGTGATTCATTTCCTAATAATTCTTTATTTGAAAGGGTAGGGTCACCAACTGGTAAAGCATCAAGATTAATTAAACCACCTGTATCTTCAACTAATTCAGATAAACAATTTAAATGACCACCAGCCCCATGATCGTGAATTGAAACTATAAAATTTTCGTCGCTTTCAACCATACCACGAATAGCATTAGCTGTTCTTTTTTGCATTTCTGGATTTGAACGCTGTACAGCATTTAATTCAATTCCAGATGAAAATTCTCCAGTATCAGCTGATGATACTGCAGCACCACCCATTCCTATTCTATAATTATCTCCACCTAAAATTATAATTTTATCATCATTTTTTGGGGTTTCTTTAATTGCTTGATTTGCTTTAGCATATCCAATACCACCAGCTTGCATAATGACCTTATCAAATCCGAGTCTTATTGAATCTTCACAATGCTCAAATGTCAGAACTGAGCCGCAAATTAAAGGTTGACCAAATTTGTTTCCAAAGTCTGAGGCACCATTGGAAGCTTTAATTAGAATATCCATTGGAGTTTGATATAACCAAGGTCTTTCTTTAAAATTTTTTTCCCATGGTCTATTCTTATTAAGTCTAGAGTATGAAGTCATGTACACTGCAGTTCCTGCTAATGGTATTGATCCCTTACCACCTGCCAAGCGGTCTCTAATTTCTCCACCAGACCCTGTGGCAGCTCCATTAAAAGGCTCAACAGTTGTTGGGAAGTTATGTGTCTCTGCCTTAAGAGAAATAACAGATTTAAAATCTTTGGTTACATAATTCTCAGCAACATCAGCTCTTTTGGGAGCAAATTGTTCAATTATTGGGCCTTTTATAAAAGCAACATTGTCTTTGTAAGCAGATACAATATTATTTGGATTTTGTTTTGAAGTTTCTTTTATAAGGCTAAATAGGGAAGATTTTTTCTCCTCACCATTAATTATAAATGTTCCATTAAAAATTTTATGTCTACAGTGTTCAGAATTAACTTGTGAAAAACCAAATACTTCAGAGTCAGTTAAAGGGCGCCCCATTTTTTCACTAATCTTGTTTAAATAATCGATTTCTTCATCATTTAACGAAAGACCTTCCTTTTTATTAAATTCAGAGATATTATATATATCTAGTACAGGTTCAGGCTCAATATTAATATCGAATATATTTTGATTTAAGATTACGTATTTTTCAGAAATCATTGGATCAAAATCATTGAAATCAATATCTACAGACTCAAATTTTTCAATTCTTATGACTCCATCTATCCCCATATTTTGGGTGATTTCAACGGCATTTGTGCTCCAAGGAGTTATCATTGCTGCTCGAGGACCAATAAATGAAGATTTTAAGACTTCTAATTCAATTTTTGGTTGGTTTGCGAAAAGCCATGATAATTTAGTAACTGTATCTTTACTTAATGGTTTTGATGCCTGGACTGCAAATACGTTTTTGGTGGCGTTTCCAAAGAAGTGAATCATAAGTAGATTATAATTGATAATGAACCACTACAAAATTAAATTATTTGTTAATAAAAATCATTGTTTTTGTAAGTCATTTAAAATGATTATTCACAGGTTTTAAACAGCTTATTTTAAGCTATTTTATTTCCTTAAAATTTTTTTAACGACAATACTATTTTTTGATATCAACTTAAGAATATAAGTCCCAGAGCTTAATAATAAATCATGTATTTGATTTAATCCTGGATTTATATTTCCATTATATAATTTAACTCCACTTATATTTAAAATTTCATATTTAAAGTAACACGCAGATATTATTTCAAGAATATTTCCATTGAATGGATTAGATACTAATTTTATACTATTTAATATATGGTTTTCAACACCAAGAACTTGATTATGAACACCAAGATTTTCACATGAATTAATTTCGTAACTACCCCATTGGTTTATGTCAAAAATTGATGATCCAGCAGCTACGTCAGAGTTACGAACTAAAGTTGTGTTTTGTGCGAAAGTATCACTATTTCCAAGTGTACCAATGATATCAATTAGTATGTCATTTTTGAATAATCCTATTGCGTCATTCCCATTAAACCCAGTTATGTTATTATTAAGATTGTCATAGACCTCACTACATATCGCTGCTCCTCCATTGGCAATAACATATACTTCGCCGCTTTCAATATTGCTATTACTTGGAAAACTATAGTTAATAGTCCAATTACTATTACCATTTGAGCTTAGTTTCAAGCTATAATCATTTAAGTTTATTAAGTTTTCGGTAAAATTAGCTATTTCCAATGCTTTATTATTTCCACTTCCTTCAATATATTCTGAAAAAAATAAATCAATATTCCCTGTACTACCTTCAAGTGTTGTTTCACATGAAATTTCAGATGCTGCTGAACTGTTATTAGATGAATCTTTAGCAATAACAGAAAAACAATAATTTGTTTCTGGTGAGAGTCCAATTATGATTGTGTTTGTTGTGTTAACATTAGTATTATATATTCCATCCATGTATACATCATAACTGCTAACTCCAATATTGTCTGATGACGGATCCCAATACAAATCAATACTTGTTGAAGATGGATTAGTAGCAACAAGATTTAATGGAGTGCTTGGTGCTTCATCATCATTTTGAAAGTTCCAAATGGCATTAACATATTCTGGATGATCAACAAATGGATTTCGATTTCCTTGGTGTTCGTAATAAATTGCATTATTCCTATCAATTTCTTTTTGCGAAACAGGATCCATGTTATGCCATTCAATTAAAATATTTAAAAAAGTATTATCAAAAACTTGATCATTTGTTCCATTAAACATGTCATAATCAGACCAATTTGATATTAAATTTTCATACCTAGTGGCAAAGTAAAAATGAATTCTTGCAACATCTCCTTTAAATTCATCAATTGGTTCAAAAACAATTCCATTGTATCCAGATGAATATCCTTCATTTAAGTTGTTTCCTAATTTTGAACCATTTTGAGTTGGATTTGAGATCCCTGATTGTGATGATAAATTATTATCATCAACTCTTCCAATCGGGAAATTTCCACGAAATCCATTTACTCTTCCATCAGTTGGCAGTAGGTGATGTGCATCACCTTGCATTGGGGACTCTTCATTAAAAACTGATTTTGGAATAATATGTTCTTTATTATAGCAATCTCCCTCTTGACTATAATTGCCACATTCATCATCACTTGGAGTAAAGTTATATGGATCATCACCATTTGGGTTTTCAGAGTATATATCCAAAATAGTAAAATCTATTTCAAAATAATTGTCAATATCATAATCAGAAAAAAATCCATCAATAGCACTGTATCCTTGGTCATTTTGCTGATTTATAATATTATGCAATTGTGTTTTTAAATTATAACTATTTCCTGTAGCATTGTCATAATATCCTGTTGGGATTTGTGATATTCCTAAGTGAAAACAAAATAATATAATAACTGAGTGTAATTTTTTCATGTGATTATTTTTTCAAGTAAAGCCATATAAAATCCATCATAACCACTTTCGTGAGAAAAGATTTTCTTTTCTTTAATTAATTTAAAATCTTTACCGTGATCAGAGGCTAAAAATGATGATATTTGATGTTGATTTTCAGAAGGTAATATTGAACAAGTGGCGTAAACCATTTTTCCACCATGCTTTAACATCTTTGAGTAATCTTGCAGAATATTTTTTTGTGTCTGTTTTATTTCATTTATGAAATTTGGTTTTAATTTCCATTTTGTATCAGGATTTCTTCTTAAAACTCCTAAACCAGAACAAGGTGCATCAATAAGTAAACGGTCAGCTTTCTCTTTTAATTTTTTAATTGGTTTTCTGGAATCAATTAATTTTAATTCAATATTGTGAATTCCATTTCGTCTGGCTCTTAATTTTAGTTTTTTTAATTTACTTTCGTAAATATCCATTGCAATCAATGAGCCTTTATTTTTCATTATGCCTGATAAATGTAGTGTTTTTCCACCAGCACCAGCACAAGCATCAATTACTTTCATACCAGGCTTAACGTCGAGAAATTCAGCTACTAATTGCGATGAGGCATCCTGAACTTCAAACCAACCCATCTTAAATGCATCTGTTTTGAAAACATTTTTTCGCTCAATTAATTTTAAAGCATCTGGATAACCATTAATCTCAGTAGTTTTAATATTTTCTTGTTCTAATTTAGCCTTTAAATTTTTCTTAGTTGTTTTGAGTTTATTGACTCTAATAATAACTTCAGCCTGTTCATTTTGTTTAGAAATTTCTTTTTCCCATAAGACTTCTCCTAATTCCTCCACTGCGAGCTTATCAATCCAATCAGGAATAGATTCCTTTAAGCATCTTATTTTTATCGCGCTATCAAATTTACCTTTAATTTTTCTTGAAGGAGTATCTTTAAAATATTTCCAATCAGGAAGTTTAATTCCTTTTAGCACTAACCAAACAGCAAATAATCTCCACGTATCGTCTCTACTGAATGGTTCTTTAACACCAGAAATTTCACAATAAAGTCTTTTCCAGCGTACAATGTCATAAGTTGTTTCAGCAATAAAGCCTCGATCTCTGCTACCCCAACGTTTATCACGCTTGAGAAGTTTTTGAATAACCTTATCGGCATACTTTTTTTCATTAAAGATTTCCAGTATGCCATCAATAACAGCATAACATAAATTTTTATGTAAGCGCATAATTTTTGAAATTTACATCCAAAGTTACATTTATTAAACTTTATTACAGTGTTTGCAAATGATTAATAATTAATCTAGAGATTGCAGCAAGACTAGTTTGTGATAGACACCTTTTTTTTCTAATAAGTCAATGTGTTTTCCTTGTTCAACTATTTCACCTTTTTTCATTACAATAATATTATCGGCATTTTGAATTGTTGACAATCGGTGTGCAATTACAATTGAAGTTCTGTTCCTCATCATATTTTCAAGAGCGTCCTGGACCTCACGCTCACTTTCTGTGTCTAAAGCCGACGTAGCTTCATCTAAAATCATGATTGGTGAATTTTTTAAAACTGCCCTAGCTATACTAAGTCGCTGTTTTTGACCTCCTGAAAGATTATTGCCTGAGTCGCCAATATTTGTGTTTATTCCATCAGGAAAATTTTTAACAAATTCCCAAGCATTCGCAATCTTTAAAGCTTTAATAATTTCATCTTCAGTAGCATTTTCATTACCGATTTTCAAATTATTCTTTATGCTGTTATTAAATAAAATTGAGTCCTGTGTGACTAATCCAATATTAGATCTCAAAGATTTTTTAGTTATTTTTTTGATGTCAGTACCATCAATACTAATTTGTCCACTATTTACATCGTAAAATCTGGTCAAAAGGCTAGCTATTGTTGATTTTCCACTACCAGATTGTCCGACAAGAGCAATTGTTTGTCCTTTTTTAATATTTAAAGAAAAATCTTTTAAAACTATTTCATTTTCATATTTGAAAGAAATATTTTTTAATTCGATAGTGTTTTTAAATGAATTTAAAGTAACAGCATCAATGGCATCCTCCATGTTATCTTCACTTTTTAATATTTCAAAGACTCTGTCAGCTGCAGCAATTCCATTTTTAACTTTATATGAAGCTTTACTTATTGCTTTTGCAGGAGTTAATATTCCGTATGCAAGTCCCATAAAACCAATAAAAGTCGTTCCTTCAATTACTTTTTCAATTAAAACAAGTTTACCACCATACCAAAGTAAAACAGCAATTGTGATTATTCCTAGAAATTCGCTTAGTGGGCCTGCTAAATTATTTTTTAAGCCAATTTTATTAATTAGTCTCAGTATTTTATCAGCTGAATCAGAAAAACGGTCTTTAAATGTTGGTTCTGCATTGTAACTTTTAACTATTTTCATTCCTGTAAGCGTTTCTTCAACAGTAGATATTAAATTACCAGATTCTTGCTGAGCTCTTAATGATTGTTTTTTTAAACGTTTACCGATAATTGATATTACAAAACCTGATATTGGAATAAATAACAAAACAAATATTGATAATTTCCAACTTAAGGTGAACATAACTATCAACGAAAAGATAATAGTTAGGGGTTCTCTTACAACAAGCTCTAAAATTATAAAAAATGAATTTTGCATTTCGTTAATATCACCCAGAATCCGAGCCATAATATCTCCTTTTTTTCTTTTTGAATAAAAACTTACTGGTAGGTCAATAATATGTTTAAACATATGTTTTCTTAAATCTGTAAGAATTCCATTTTTTAAATACATTACATGTTGCATTGAAAGATAGCCAAAGAGATTTTTTAAAAAGAATGTTCCAACGACTATTGAGACAACAATTAGAAGTGCAATTTGTTCATTACCTATCTCCAACAGGTTTGTGATTTTGTAGTTAAGGGAATCATTTGCGAAGTTTTTTATGTCACTAATCCCTTTCCATGTTGGTTTTTGAGTAATTTTTTGGGTTTTATCAAACAATACATTTAACATTGGTATTAAAGACACAAATGCAAGTGTACTGAAAGCTGCATAAAGTAGATTGAAAACAATGTTTAATACTACATGCTTCTTGTAATTTTTAATGAAAGGCAATAATTTTTTGATGATTTCTTTCATATAGTTATAAATTCATTGACAAAATTAAAGAATCAATTTTTTCTTCCAATTCAATATTAATTTTTTTGAATTCATTTTTTGATTTTAGGCAATCGTTAACACTAATGTAATATTTAATTTTAGGTTCAGTTCCACTTGGGCGTAAAGCAACCTTGCTGTCATCTGCAGTTGTAAAAATTAATACATTGGCTTTCGGAATTACAATTTCTGTTGTCCTATTATTTTCAACATCAATTGCTGTAGAATTTAAATAATCTTCAATCAAAATGACTTTTGAGCCGTTAATTTCATGTGGAGGAGTGTTTCTGTATTTTTTCATAATATTTTTTATCTCATCACTTCCTTTTTTACCTTTTTTAGTTATTGACAACAGACGTTCTTTGTAAAAGCCATGAGTTGAATATAAATCTATTAGCTCATTGAAAAAACTACTTCCATTAGATTTTGCAAATGCTGCTATTTCGCATGCAAGTAATGTTGAGGTTACAGCATCTTTATCTCTGACAAAATCTCCAACCATGAAGCCATAACTTTCTTCTCCGCCAGCAATGAAATCCATTTTCGGAAAGTCTTCAATCATCTTTGCTATCCACTTAAATCCAGTAAGGCTGATTTTACAATCTACTCCGTAATGACTTGCTAACTTTGGTAACATTGGGGTTGAAACAATTGTTGATCCAATAAATTGGTTATTATTAATTTTACCTTTATTTTTCCACTGTTCAATCAAAAACTTTGTCATAACAACCATTGTTTGATTGCCGTTCAACAAGACTAGTTTTCCTGAATTATCTCTTACTGCAATCCCAAGCCTATCACAATCTGGATCTGTACCAATTACAATATCAGCGTTTACTTTATTAGCAAGATCGATAGCCATTTCTAAAGCTTCAGGTTCTTCCGGATTTGGAGATTTTACAGTTGGAAAATCACCGTTCGGTAATGATTGTTCATCTACAATATGTACATTTTTAAAGCCAGCTAATTTTAATGATTCAGGAACTGCTGTAATAGATGTTCCATGAAGAGATGTGAATACTATGCTTAATTCATTTCTGTTCTTTTCATTATTTAATTCTAATTTTCCATTTTCTACAGATTTTTGAATAAATACTCTATCTATATCAGATCCAATAAATTCAATTAATTTTTTATTAGCATTAAATTTGACATCTCTGTAATCTAATTCATTTATTATATTAATTAAAATTTTATCATGAGGTGGTACTAGTTGCCCTCCATCTTTCCAATAAACTTTATAGCCGTTGTATTCTGGTGGGTTGTGTGATGCAGTCAAAACAATTCCGCAATGACAATCTAAATGCTTAACAGTAAATGAAAGTTCAGGAGTAGTTCTTAATTCTTCAAATAGAAATACTCTAATACCATTTGCAGAAAATACGTTAGCGACAATTTTTGCAAACTTTTTGCTGTTGTGTCTGCAGTCATATGCAATAGCAACTTTTACGCTTTCGTTAGGGTATAATTCATTTAAATAGTTCGATAGTCCTTGAGTATTCCTTCCAAGAGTGTATCGATTAATTCGATTTGTTCCAACACCCATTACGCCTCTCATACCACCAGTGCCAAATTCCAAATCTTTGTAAAAGCAATCTTCTAGCTCCTCTAAATTTTTTTCTAAGTTTTTTATTGATATTTTAGTTTTTGTATCAAAAAAATCCTCTTTCCATATTGATATTTTTGATTGTGTAGTATCTGATAATTTTGAGATCATTTTACTTTTTTATATTTTTTCTGATATTTTATATCTTTCTTTATGACTCTTTGATTTTAAGATAATTTCACCTAAAAACCCAGCGATAAAGAATTGTGTACCTATTACCATAGTAATTAGAGCAATGAAAAATTCTGGTCTTTCAGTTATTAATCTTCCAGAAGGGTTGAAGTAAAGCTTATCAATTCCAATATATCCAGCAAAACTAACTCCTGTGAATAGCATTATTAGTCCAAGAAATCCAAAAAAGTGCATTGGACGTTTTCCGAATTTTGAAGTGAACCAAATTGTAATTAAATCTAAGAAACCATTTATAAATCTTTCCATACCAAATTTTGTTTTACCGTATTTTCTTGGTTGATGTGCAACTACTTTTTGAGTTATTTTTTTGTAACCCTGATTTGCAGCTAAAACAGGGATATACCTATGCATTTCACCATAAACCTCGATTGTTTTAATAACATTTTTTTGATAAGCTTTTAAGCCGCAATTGAAATCATTTAATTTAATTCCTGAAACTTTACTGGCAGCCCAATTAAATAATTTTGAAGGCAAGTTTTTAGCTAGAAAATTATCATATCTTTTCTTTTTCCAACCTGATACTAGATCAAAATTATTGTGTTTAATGAGATTGTACATTTCTGGAATTTCTGCTGGACTATCTTGTAAATCAGCATCCATTGTAATTACAACATCTCCTTTCGCAATATCAAATCCTGCATGTAGTGCTTGCGATTTACCAAAATTTTTTAAAAATTTTATACCCCTAACATTTTTATTCTTTAGGCTTAAAGATCTAATGATATTCCATGAGTTATCATTACTTCCATCATCAATAAAAATGAGTTCATAGGAATAGTCGTTAGATTCCATGATTTCAACTATCCAGCTGTGAAGTTCTTCTAAAGATCCTTCCTCATCTAAAAGGGGTATGACTAATGAAATATCCATTAAAATTGATACAAGACCCCAAAATTACAAAATTATACTTGTGATTGGTCTCTTTTTTTCATAATTGCAGCCACAATTAAACCAATTAAAGAATTAAAGGCAAGAGCAAAAACATATCCCTGTAGTTGTGACGATATAGAATAGTTGTTTTTCTTGCTCGCTTCAGCTATAGCTTCATTAATCACTTCTTGTGGAGCTCCAAATCTTTCCATAGATTCTTTGGTAATTAATAAGATTTTTTCATTTAGATATGCAGCAGCTTCAGGATCAATAAAATTAAATATGATTATGCTCGCTACAATACTTATACCAACTCCAATAGCTGTTGTTATAAAAAAGTTTGTAAATGCGGTTTTAAAGTCAATAAAACCATTGGAATTTTCTCTTGCTTTTTTAATTGATATAACCCCAAATCCTATAATTATTACAGCAGATAGTAGGCTGACCCACCATTTCATCATTAAATCTAGGTTAATTGCATAAAATAATACTGTTATTGAAGTTAATGTTGCTCCTAAATAAGAGCCTAAGTTTGTTGAATTTGATTTCATTATTTTTTGTATTTGTT
>Ga0213865_10001751_pt1 | contig 13998 bp, 10 predicted proteins | sample PICome_6_FD_160100 | JGI IMG/M metagenome (GOLD analysis project Ga0213865, IMG submission 160100) | Coastal seawater microbial communities near Pivers Island, North Carolina, United States - PICO282 | ecosystem: Environmental > Aquatic > Marine > Coastal | place: USA: North Carolina...
CCTTCGATCAGGTGCACACGTTCGTCACACCCTTGTTCTAAAATTTGACCGATTTCTGCCTTGCTAATCTTGCGGGCCATATCAATGCGTTGTGTTAGGCCCGAAAAATACCACCTAATCGAGGGATTATCAAGGCTAAGACACCTTATTATTCCACAAGTTTTGGTAGTTTGGAGGTCCAAATAACGAGCACGACCTACTATGAAGCAATGGATGCCACTTTTGCGTACATGGATACTTCCAATCGCAATTTTATTAGGCTTGAATGTAGCCTTTTTAAGCCCAGCTTACCTCAGCGGCGATATTCTTGACCAAGACGATATTAAACTCGGCTACGCCAAAAGCAAAGAAATTCGTGATTACCGCGAGGCCTCGGGCGAAGAGCCTCTTTGGACCAATTCGATGTTTAGCGGCATGCCCACGGCACAGATTTCAACAAAATACGGCGGCAATATCTTTCAATACATCACAGGTGCTGTGAAAGCTATTGGAGGGACCACTTCCTCTACGTACATCATTTTCTATTTGATGATAGGTGGTTTTATTGGCCTTAGGGGTCTCGGCGTAAATCACTGGCTAAGCACCATTGGCGGCTTCGCTTACGGATATTCCGGATTCTTCATCATAGGTTACGCTGCGGGCCACAACGCCAAGGTAAATACAGCAGCTTTCATCCCCCTAATGATTATGGCACTACTGCTCATCTTCGAAAAGAAGAATTGGAAAGCAATGATTCTCATGGCCATTTTCGCTGGTCTTAGCATCCATAGAAATCACTTCCAGATCACCTATTATGCTGGCTTATTCATGGGGATTATCTGGATTACTTACCTCATTAAATACGCTCGTGAAAAGGCACTTCCAGAATTCGCTAAGCTCACTGGATGGCTACTAGTAGCCGCAGTTCTAAGCATCGGCCCTAACCTTGCAAACATGTGGGGGACTCAAGTGTACACGAAGGAAAGTATGCGTGGCGGGATTTCAGAATTGACCAATAAAAATCAAAACCAAGGCGAAGGTGGTCTTTCGTTCGATTATGCCATGGCCTGGTCCAGCGGTATTTACGAAAGTGTTGCTTTAGTTATCCCAAATGCTGCTGGCGGCGGTATGATGGTCGATTACTCAGATATGGGTACAGAAACCTTTGATCAACTCGTTCGCGCCTTCCGTCAGCAAGGAATGAACGCCAGTCAAGCCGAGGCACAAGCCAATCAATACATGGGTGCTGCCTTCATGAAATGGACGGGAGAAAGTATGGGTAACGGCGCCTACTATGTGGGTGCAGGGGTATTTTTCCTCTTCTGCCTCGCCCTATTTACCGTTGGTGGAACGATGAGAAGTTGGGTACTGGCTTCCGGTATCGTCTTCCTATTTATGGCTTGGGGGTCCAATTTTGAATCCTTCAATAAACTCCTGTTCGACGCACTGCCACTTTACAATAAATTCCGTGTGCCATCAATGGCGATGGTAGTACTCTTCTTCCTAATTCCATTCTACGGCATCTATGGTCTGAACAGTTGGATAGGACTTGATAAGCCTGCAAGAATGAAAGCCTTCACTCGAGGAGCAGCTGCATTCGCTGGATTCGTAGTCCTTTTTGGATTGATCGCGCCGTATGCGATGAATCTTGAAGGTGCACGCGACGTGGGCTTCACACAACAAGGTTTTTCTCTAGATCAGCTTATTAGCGATCGTCAAGGAATCATCACAAGCTCAGCAATGCGCTCTCTGATCTTTGGCTTGCTCACTGCAGCAGCCTTGTACGTATGGCACATTGGTAAATTGAACCAAGTTGCTACCATTGCTGCAGTTGGTGCGATCACCTTATTGGACCTCTACGGTTTCGATCGCGACCAATTAGAATTGGACGATTTCCAATCCAAACGCCAATGGGAGCAACAATATGCACCCAATGCAGCCAACCAAGCGATCCTGCAAGACAACGATCCGCACTTCCGCGTATGGAACAGTACGGCAGGCCTTACCAACGACAGTTACACCAGCTACCACCACAAGAGTATTGGGGGCTATCACGGTGCCAAACTACAGCGCTATCAAGACCTTATCGATAACCAGCTTAACAAGCAAAACATGGCGTGTTTCAGCATGCTAAATGCCAAATACGTGATCGCTCAGGGTGCCAACGGCCAACCTCAAGCGCAACGTAACCCAAACGCTTGTGGAAATGCTTGGTCGGTAAGCACTATAAATGTGGTCGCGAATGCCGATGCTGAAATGGCTGCGCTCTCAAGTTTCAATCCTAAGTCAACAGCCGTTGTAGATGCGCGATATGGCGACTACTTAGGCAATACAACCTCATTCGCTCCGGCTAAAGTGAAGCTCACCAGCTACGATCCAAAGTATATGGAATACAGTTTTGAAGGCGGCAATGCCTTTGTGGTCTTCTCTGAAATCTACTACGAAGGTTCAGGGAATGATTGGCAAGCCTACATAGACGGTGAACCTGTTGAGCATATTCGTGTGAATTACACCCTCCGAGGCATGAAGGTTCCTGCAGGAAAGCATGAAATCGTGTTTGAATTCAAACCAAAGTCTTTCTATGCCGGTCAAAAAGTGAATATGGCCGGCTCAGGCCTCCTTTTGCTGCTAATCGCTTACTTCGGATGGTCGGCATACAAAGAGAGCAAAGCGTAATTTTTCATTGGAGAAATAAAAAGCCACCCGCTTCGCGAGTGGCTTTTTTTTGTGGGCACTATTTTTCCTTAGTTGCCAAAGACAGCCTTTAATACGGCCTTGGCTTGAACGCTTCTCTCATAGGTTGCAGTTCGCGCTACATCCAATGTTGGACATTGCTGCTTGTGCGCTATTAAGAAGTCAACGATCCCTGCGGTGTTTCCATAACTGAAGACCTCCCCGGCCTGAGCATCGCGAATGATTCCAGCTGCATCGCCATCCACTGGACCCAATCCCAAAATAGGATTACCAGCACCTAGATAGTCAAAGAGCTTCCCAGGGATGTGTCCTTTTGCACTCTCAACCTCTGGGAGCAAGAACAATGACAAGTGACTGGCCATCATCATGGCATTCAGGTCCTTTTTAGGTACATATTCTACAAACTTCAACTGAACATGATCAGCGGCTTTCTCTAATCGCTCCTTACTCAATCCGTCCCAAGAACCAATGACTTTGAGAATTACCGGAAAATCAAGTTGATTGAGGGAAGTTATAAAATCGGCCACAGGATACTGTGCGGCCAATGTACCAGCATAGGTGATGGTGAAATCCTCTGGACGATTGGCTTGTTGGCCTGTGAAATCTTCAGCATCAAAACCATTGGTCACCGTGTGCACCTTGTTCGTCGGCACTGCGCCTTTACTTTGGTAAAGTTTGCTCCATGCCGGACTCACACTCAACAAAGAATCGCAAGAAGAGAACACTTTTCGTTCTAAGCCTTGCTCGTAAGCTCTAGTAAGGGCTGTAGGATAAAACTTACGGTAGTAATAAATATCTGTCCAAGGGTCTCGGAAATCGGCGGTCCAATGAATGCCGTAATTACGCTTCAATTTCAATCCAACAAGCTGGGTACTGTGCGGTGGAGAAGTCGTAATCCAATGCCTCACATCGTGCTGCACGATGATTTTCTCAGCGGCGCTGTAGGCATGCTTGTTCCAACCTTTTCGAGCGTCCGGAACGAAGAAATTGCCACGAACAAATCGAGCGATCTTCTGCAACATACTCACCTTGGCATCTTCACCACTGAATCCACTAAAAGGTACTTGCTTCTTACCAGTCACCTTCTTGTAGGCACCGAACTTTTCATTGGTTCCGGTGCGAATGACTGTAATGCCTTCGGCTACATCCGCTTGCAAACCTTCGTCGCGCAGTGGATAGGTTGCCTTGTCGGCATCCACAGTAACCACAAACAGCTCGACGCCCTCGCGAGCGAGGTATTTGCTAAGCTTCAACCAACGCTGAACGCCAGGTCCGCCTGCAGGAGGCCAATAATATGTGATGATTCCAAGTTTCAAGGCTACTTATCTTCTTTCACCTCCTCATAGTCGATGTATTCACCCACATCCTTTTTTACACTACTGCGCTTCTCGGGAGTACCGCTGGAAGGGCGACTGCCTCTTTTGCGAGGTGCAGGGGCACCACCAAAGAACCTGTCGAGCCATCGGAAGATGAAATAAGCAAGGATAGTTAGTGCTATGAATCTAAACACGCAGCGAAATTTTTTCCAAGATAAAAAAGAATCCCGGCGCCGATGGCGCCGGGATTTCAAAACTTATATTAATGTTAGCGGCTCAAATACAAGCTGCGCTCGCTATGTAATTTCTTAAATACTGGATCCTTTAAATCCTTGATGAATCGGATCTCCTCACCTGTAGACTTCATCTCTGGTCCAAGCTTCTTGTTGACGTTCGGGAATTTACTGAACGAGAATACAGGAATCTTGATAGCGAATCCTTCCATCTGTGGATTGAAATCAAAGTCTTTCACCTTCTTTGTGCCTAACATCACTTTCGTAGCGTAATTCACATACGGCTCACCATATGCTTTACAGATGAATGGCACAGTGCGTGATGCACGAGGGTTGGCCTCAATGATATAGACAACGTCATCTTTAATGGCGAACTGAATGTTGATCAGCCCCTTGGTATCTAACGCCTTTGCAATATTGACCGTATGCTCTTTGATTTGGTCCATAACGAGCGGCCCAAGGTTAAACGGCGGCAATACTGCAGAGCTATCGCCCGAGTGAATACCACAAGGCTCGATGTGCTCCATGATTCCAATGATGTAGGCATCTTCACCGTCACAGATGGCATCTGCCTCTGCTTCGATGGCCCCATCTAAGTAATGGTCAAGAAGTACACGGTTGCCTTCAAACTCCTTAAAGAGGTTGATCACATGGCGCTGTAGTTCTTCCTTGTTGATCACAATTTTCATCCCTTGACCACCCAATACATACGATGGACGCACAAGAATTGGGAAGCCTAGTTCATCAGAAATATCTAGAGCCTCATCGGCGTTCGTAGCTACGTCAAATTTCGGATACGGAATGTTGATGTCCTTGAGCAGCGTTGAGAATCGGCCCCTATCTTCTGCCAAATCCAAGGCCTCGTAAGAAGTACCGATAATTTCGATGCCGTAACGGCTCATCTTCTCAGCCAATTTCAATGCCGTCTGACCGCCCAACTGAACGATCACACCGCGAGGCTTCTCGTGAAGAATGATATCATAAATGTGTTCCCAGAATACCGGCTCGAAGTACAGCTTGTCTGCAGTATCAAAGTCTGTACTTACCGTCTCCGGGTTACAGTTGATCATGATGGTTTCGTAGCCTTCTTCGCGGGCACTCAAAACACCGTGTACACAGCTGTAATCAAATTCAATACCCTGACCGATGCGGTTAGGTCCCGACCCTAAAACGATGATTTTCTCGCGGTCGGTTAACTCACTTTCATTTTCAATGATCTCCACGCCATCCGCAGTCACGAAAGGCATCTCGAAGGTAGAATAGTAATATGGTGTCTGGGCCGGGAACTCTGCAGCACAAGTATCTACAAGCTTCCACACACGCTTAATACCAAGATCCGTTCTCTTTTGGTGTACCTCACTTTCTAAGGCACGAACCATGTGTGCAATTTGACGATCTGCAAAACCCTTCATCTTCGCCTCTTGGATCAAATCCTTCGGTAGGCTCTTAAGGCTGTGCTTTTCGATACGCGCTTGTACTTTCGCTAGGTCTTCTATTTCCTTCAAGAACCACATGTCAATCTTCGTGATATCGAAGATGGTACGCAGTGGAATCCCCATTTGAATAGCATCATAGATGACGAACAAGCGGTCCGACGAAGCGTACTCCAATTTGTGCAAAATGGTATCCTGATCGGTCAATCCTTTACCGTCAGCACCCAAGCCGTTTCGCTTGATTTCGAGCGATTGTGCAGCTTTATGTAAGGCCTCTTGGAAGCTGCGGCCAATTCCCATAACCTCTCCTACGGCTTTCATCTGAATGCCCAGTCGCGTATCGGCGCCTTCGAATTTCTCGAAGTTCCAACGCGGGATCTTTACGATAACATAATCTAAGGTAGGCTCAAAGTATGCTGTCGTCGTTTTTGTGATCTGGTTCATCAGCTCATCCAATGTGTAACCGATAGCCATCTTGGCTGCAACCTTTGCGATAGGGTAACCCGTCGCTTTCGAGGCCAATGCTGAAGAACGGCTCACACGAGGATTGATCTCAATAGCAACGATATCCTCGTTTTCATCAGGACTCACCGCGAACTGCACATTACATCCACCCGCAAATGTTCCAATGCTACGCATCATTTTAATAGCCATATCACGCATCTTTTGGTACGTGGTATCGCTCAATGTCATTGCAGGAGCAACGGTAATCGAATCACCCGTGTGGATACCCATTGGATCCATGTTCTCAATAGAACATATGATAATAATGTTGTCGTTTTTATCGCGAAGCAACTCCAGCTCATACTCCTTCCATCCGAGAAGCGCTTTATCAATCATTACTTCATGGATTGGACTAATCTCTAGTCCACGGCTAAGGGCTGTGTCAAATTCATCTTCAGTGTGCACAAACGTGGCACCCGCACCACCAAGAGTAAACGAGGCACGCACACAAAGTGGAAAACCAAATTCCTGGGCAGTTTCCTTACCGCGTAAAAAGCTTTTCGCAATACGAGACGGCGCCATAGGGATGTCGATCTTCTCCATCAATTTACGGAACTCATCTCTATCTTCGGTAATGTTGATCGCATCAATATCGACACCAATTATCTTCACGCCATTATCCTCCCAAATACCCTGCTTATCGGCTTCGATACACAGATTCAACGCAGTTTGACCGCCCATGGTAGGAAGAACTACATCGATATCGGGATGTGTCTTCAAAATATCCTCAATGCTCTCCACAGTAAGTGGTTTGAGGTAAATATTATCGGCAACAACCTCATCCGTCATGATGGTTGCTGGGTTGGAATTAATAAGAGTAACAATGATGCCTTCTTCTCGCAGGGAGCGTGAGGCCTGTGATCCAGAATAATCGAACTCACATGCTTGGCCAATGACAATAGGACCAGATCCGATTATTAAGACGTGCTTGATGAAAGTATCTTTCGGCATGAACTGAAGATTTGTGCAAATTTAGGCGCTGTGAGGCCAAAAAAAAGGTGTTGCGAATGGCAACACCTAAATATTATTAAAAGGTTTTGAACATCTTAACCTTTATAGTTTCCTTTATCACTAACAGTCAAACGCTTACGACCTTTAGAGCGACGTGACGCCAATACTTTACGGCCATCGGTGCTTTCCATTCTTAAACGGAATCCGTGCTTATTTCTACGTTTTCTATTACTAGGTTGAAATGTACGCTTCATAACTACTTCTATTAACCCGTCATTCTTCGGGGGTGCAAATATAAGCCCTTCTATTTATTCCACAACTCAAACTGAAATAAATTTAATCGAATCCTTAAAGGTTGTCATTTGGTCTTGGTATACCGCAACAACGGGCATTAGTAGACTATCTTTGGGCAAAGAAACAGCCTAATGTCAAATTTACCTCGTTGCCATGAATAAAAATGCTTTTACCCAGATGTGGAATCAACGGTATTCCGAGAAACCCTATGCCTATGGTACTGCCCCCAATGCCTTTATTAAAGCCTGCTTAGATACCCAAAAGCCCGGTAAAATATTATTTGCAGCTGAGGGTGAAGGAAGAAACGCCGTGTACGCTGCCCAACAAGGCTGGGAAGTAGAAGCTTTCGATCTCAGCGCTGCTGGAAAAGAAAAAGCCCTTTCCCTTGCCAAGCAAAACAAATGCGAAATCACATACACCGTTAGTGATGCCCTCAGTTACCAAGGAGGACCCTACGATGCTGCAGCCTTTTGCTATTTCCACACTCCTGTGAAAGTGGAAGACTGCTACAGTCATCTTGTGAATTTGCTCCATCCAAATGGAGTTGTAGTATTCGAAGGATTTTCAGTGAAGAATATTGGAATGGGCAGCGGTGGCCCTCAAAAGGCGGAAATGTGCTTTACTATCGAAGGCGTTTCTGACCTTTTAAAGGACTTACAATCTGTAGAAATCTGGGAGGAAAAAGTGGTACTCAACGAAGGGCAATACCACCAAGGTGAGGCATGGGTCATCCGGGCCCAAGGGGTTAAATAATACCTGCCAATTTAATTATGCCTACTTTTGCGCCGTGATTATCACGGGTGTCCATCTTCCATGTAGGCTAAAAATTGAAAGGAAGCGCTGACACTCAAGTAGGCGCACCCAGCGGAACTGGGCAATTTTTAAAGGCCCCAGAGGCCAACTTTATGGAAACGTACAAGGACAGCGGTCTGCATCCCGATATTATTCGCGGTGTAGAAGCTTTAGGATTCGTAGAACCGACTCCTATTCAAAAAATGAGCATTGAACATTTGCTCGAAGAACAAACCGACCTTATTGCATTCGCACAAACAGGTACCGGTAAAACGGCAGCGTTCTCTCTGCCTATCCTCCATCAACTTGACGAAGACGTTCAACACGTTCAGGCAATTGTTCTCGCACCAACGCGCGAGCTTTGTTTACAAATCGCCAAAGACATCGAATCCTATGCAAAGTTTATGGATGTAAAAGTGACAGCAGTATATGGCGGTTCACCAATATCTAAACAGATTAAAGAGTTGCAAGGTAGACCGCAAATTGTTGTGGGTACTCCAGGCAGAACTTTGGATCTTATAAATCGTCGTAAGCTTCGTATTGAAGATGTACAATTTCTTGTACTTGACGAAGCAGACGAAATGCTAAGTATGGGCTTTCAAGATGAATTGGACGCCATTCTAGCCAATACTCCTGAATACAAACAGACGCTTTGTTTCTCTGCAACTATGCCAGAGGGAATGAAGCATCTGACCAAGAAATATTTGACCGATCCGAAGGAGATTTCTGCAGGAAAACGCAATATCAGCGCTTCCAATGTAGAGCACGAGTTGTACGTGGTAAGCGCGAAGAACAGCTATGAGGCCATGCGTCGTATTCTCGATTTTAATCCGGACATGTACGGTATTGTTTTTTGTCGTACCCGTAGAGAAACGCAAAGCATAGCCGAGAAATTAGTCAATGATGGTTATCGTGCTGAAGCTATTCACGGTGATTTGAGTCAAGCGCAACGCGATGACGTTATGAAGCGTTTTAGAAACAAATCACTCAATGTAATGGTAGCTACTGACGTGGCTGCGCGTGGTATTGATGTCAATGACCTTACCCACGTAATCAACGTAAATATTCCGGACGATCCGGAAGTATATGTTCACCGTTCAGGTCGTACTGGCCGAGCCGGAGCTAGCGGTATCTCACTTGTAATTACACACGGACGCAACATGCGTAAGGTGAAAAACCTAGAACGGATCATAGGTAAGAGTTTCGAAACCAAATTAGTGCCTTCTGGAGAAGATATTTGTGAGGTGAAAATGCGTCAAGCCATTAATGAGCTTGAAACCATGGAGCACGCCTATGAATTAGATCCTGCTTTGGTAGAAGAAGCCATGGACAAGCTCGCTCATTTGAGCAAGGCAGACCTCATCGAGCGTTTCTTAGGTCATGAGGTGAGCACAATTCTCAGCCGCTACCGCGGAGCTCGCAATATCAATGAAACTGCGAAAAAGGTCAAAGATCACGGACGTAGAGATTCTAAAGCAGGAAGTGAAGAAGGATTCAAAACCATCGTTATTGACCTTGGTTATCGTCAAAAAGTCAACCCTTCTAGATTGATGGGTGTAATCAACGACGTCATGGAAGGCACGAAAGTGCGTATCGGTAAGATAGATATGGACAAGACGTTCTCTCGCATCGATGTCGAAGAGCGCTATGCTGCAGATATAGCTGCACGATTATCGGGTTCTAAAACCGGATCATACACTATTAATGCCTACTTCGAAGAAGGAGGAAGCGCGCCACAACGAAGCAGTTCACGCGGAGGATATGGTGGACTAAGAGACGGACGTGGTAGCAGAGATCGCGGTGGTCGTAGAGACGATCGCAGTGGTCGCGGACGCAGAGACGACCGTGGAGGATTTGAAAGCCGAGGACGTCGTGAAGACCGCGGAGGATTTGAGAACAGAGGCCGTCGTGAAGACCGTGGAGGATATGAGCGTCGCGAACGTCGTGACGAAGGTGGTTCCAACCGCTTTGGCCGTGAATTCGGCGATCGTCTAGAATCACGTAGTGACCGTCCAAAACGCAAAAGAATTGGCGAGGACCGCGTAAAAAACGATAGACGCAGTCCATCAAGAAGCAAATCAAAAGGAAGTTCTAAATTTAAAGGCGCACCAAGAAGAAATAGATAATGAAATCATTTGAAGGTAAAGTTGTTTGGATCACTGGAGCGAGCAGCGGCATAGGCCGTGCGCTTGCAGAGGCTTATTCAAATGCCGGCGCCTTCACCATTATCTCAGCACGTAGAGAAGAGTTGTTATTGGCTGTAAAGAACAGCCTGACGCATCCTGATACCTGTCTGGTTCTTCCGCTCGACCTCAGCAAGCACGAGAACGCATCACTATGGACCCAAGAGGCACTCGCTTTTAAGGGACGTATCGATATACTCGTAAACAACGGCGGTATAGGCCATTTAGGACGTGTTGAGGACATGGATTTTCAGGTAGAACGAAGAGTCTTAGAAGTTAACTTTTGGGCCTCAGTCGCACTAACCAAAGCAGTATTGCCGACCATGCTAGAACGCCGTAGCGGGGAAATCTGGACCGTCGCTAGTATTCTTGCTTACTTCGGAAGTCCGAAACTAGCAGCCTACGCTGCGAGTAAATTCGCTGTGGCCGGTTACTTTGAATCGCTACAATACGAATTAGAAGGGTCAGGAGTTCATGCTGGAATACTCAGTCCTGGTTTTATCAATACCGCGGTTACCTTAAGTAGCCTAGGTCCTGATGGCACTCCTATTGGCAAAAACAGTGTGGCCCAGGAAAAGGGGATGTCCCCTAAAGAATTGGCCCAGAAATTCCTGAGAAAAACTCAGAAAACTAATCCGCCTAAACAAATCATTATTGGTAGGTATGAGCGATTCGCAGTGCCTTTCAAACGACTTTTACCCTCTATTTTCAGGGTGGTTTATGGAAAACTGACGAATGTCGCTCGCAAGTAATTAGGGCTACACTTATATTTGGATTCAAATCGAACGAATTATGGCACAAGGAATTATTCAAGACGCGTACTTAAAGGCAGAGCATGCTGAGGCATTGAACGCTTCTTACACGAATGCACAACCTTGTAAGTATTTGGTGATGGAAAACTTCTTTACGGAAGAAATTGCCAACGACCTGTTCGATAACTTCCCATCCATCCAAGACCTGAACGTTAAGCGCAAAAGCCTTAATGAGGACAAGAGCGAAGATTACCACTTCGAACGTTGGCACCCTTCGTTTGCAAAAATTCGGGAGGCCGTATCTTCTGATGAATGGTATGCGCAACTCTCGAGAATTACGGGTATCGAAGGATTGCACACAACCACAGACGCCTTAGGCTCTGGTGTGCACCAAGGCAAGAATGGTTCATACGTGGATATTCATATAGATGTAAACATGAACCCAAAATTGGGCTTGTGGCGTCGTATTAACCTTTTGGTTTACCTCAATAAGAATTGGAAACCAGAATACGGTGGCGATCTAGAGTTATGGAATAAAGAAATGACGGAGTGTGAGGTGAAAGTTCCCCCTACCTTCAATACTGCAGTGATTTTCTACACCGACGACAATAGCCCGCACGGGTATCGTAAAATCAATATACCTGAAGGAGAAAGTAGAAAAAGCTTCTACACCTATTTCTACACCAAGCCGGGTGAAGGAGTAAGCTACCGCGATTCTAAATTTGTCTCTAGACCGGACGATGCAGCATCGAAAAAACTCGCTACAGGAGTTAAAGAGACTTTGAAAATCAATGGAAAGAAATTGCTGAAATTCATTGGGCTCAAGAACCTCGACTTCCAAGACAAGAATTAATGGGGCAACAGTCCTCAGGAAAGCCGCTTTCTTTATCAGGGAGCGGCTTTTTTATTAGCCGACGTGCACATTACCCTTAGGATAAGTAAAGGCATTAGATTCTGGACGTGCACCACTAAGTGCGAATGCCAACGTTAAGGTACCTACCCTACCTACAAGCATGCTGAGCATGATTACCACTTTACTTCCAAAAGATAGATCTGCGGTAATACCTGTACTTAGCCCCACTGTACAGAAGGCACTCACTTGTTCAAAAGCCAACTCTAAAAAGGACATCTGCGGCTCCAATATGGTCAAGGTAAATATGCCTAGAAAAATAAATACAATGGCGAATAAGAAAACAGCAAACGCTCTATTCATCAACTCCCAAGGGATTTTATTCTTGTAGAGATTAATGTCCTTCTTGCCACGAATAGTAGCGGCAGCACTCAAGAATACGAGTGCAAACGTACTGGTCTTAATACCACCTGCAGTAGAACCGGAGCCACCCCCAATAAACATGAGGAAAATCATCATTAACAATGCAGGCATTGCCATTGAACCAATATCAATGGTATTAAACCCTGCCGTACGTGCAGTAATGCTTTGGAAAAAGCTATGTGATAAGTGCGCTCCAGTATTACCGTCAAAGCTCAAGGTCAGTGCAAAGACAACACCACCTACTACTAAAAGTATACCCGCCACAGACAGGCCTATTTTTGTGCCTAGGCGAAGACCACGCCAGCTCCTTACAACCGACTGTTTACGCCATGGTTGGGCAAGGACGTCGGATAAAGTTCCAAAACCGATACCTCCGAGAATAATCAATAGCGCAATAATCCAATGTACGTTCGGTAAGTAAGCCGCTCCAGAGGTAGCAAGAGAGTTTGAGAACAATGAGAATCCAGCATTATTAAATGCACTAATACTGTGAAATATGCTATGGAACATCGTATTGCCCAATGAATCAAAATATGGGAACCAGACAAGGCCTAAGGCCACAGCCCCGAGCAATTCAATGGTCAGTGTCAATCTGAAAATAGCGCCAACAAGCTTGCCACTCTGCTGCATACTCTCGCCAAGATTCTCACTCATGAAATTCTGCTGACGCATGCCGAATCCTCCACGAAGGATGGCAAACAAAGCCGCAAAAGAGATAATATTCAAACCTCCCAATTGCATTAAGATCATCACGATAATCTGTCCTTTGAATGAAAGCACGGTGGAGATGTCAATCAAACTTAAGCCGGTAACGCAGCTTGCACTAATGCTCGTAAATAGCGCGGTAACAAAGTCTAAAGCCTCAGCTCCAGCAGTCATCTCTGGGAGCATCAAGAGCGTCGTACCTAAAGCGATGAGGATGATAAAACTGATGATCAACAGGGACGGTGGACTCAAATTAAAATCAGGTAAACGCTACCCAACCTTCCCGAATTCCAAGAAGACAATGACCATGACGTAGAACTGTAAGAGCAACACAAATCCACTTTGAAGACTACTTACTCCAATGGCATCCCCGAGCAAGCTTAGCAACTCCACTCCTTGCAGATTTATCATCAGTATATCTATCAGCAAGAACACCATGAGCATGGCCTCCCAGCGCCTTGCTTTAATGAACTCCCAAGGGTGGAAATCGTAAATAATTTCAATAATGAACTTTACCAGATAATATCCTATCGAAGCCCTGACAATCAAACCAATCGTTTGGTTTTGTTCTTCGGTGAGTTGATAACCGTGGAAGATGATCAGAGATACAATGGTACTTAAGGCAACGAGGAAAGAAAGTCTAGACAATGCCCCTAAGACAAAATCGCGGCTGTCGTACAGGCGAATATTCACCTGCTCTCGTAAGGCATTGAAACGTTGTTTGAAACTCAAAACAAGATGATTCTTATATCGAAGTTACACTATTCTTCGGAATCCGAACCTCGAACCGTGTAGTCAACGTAGGATTTGGCTTCAACGATGGTGCTGCCTGTCAAAACATTAACCGCTCTCTTCAAAGCTGCCCGTTCATCATTCAGGAAGTATACGC
>Ga0213865_10001755_pt1 | contig 13973 bp, 29 predicted proteins | sample PICome_6_FD_160100 | JGI IMG/M metagenome (GOLD analysis project Ga0213865, IMG submission 160100) | Coastal seawater microbial communities near Pivers Island, North Carolina, United States - PICO282 | ecosystem: Environmental > Aquatic > Marine > Coastal | place: USA: North Carolina...
ATAAGTTTAACTACAAGTATTCTATGCTTACAATTATCTATTCATATCGTATTGGTTCTGACAAAGAAATTATCGCAAAATATCTTGGCGGTACTGTGAGAGTCTAACGACCTCCTTTATATTATACACCATTTTGAAATATCTTTCCGAAATACTGATAATTTTTCAAGATTCCTATTGACTTTTACCGATGTCTATGATATAATAAGAATGTGCAGGTGAGTGACGATTAGGGTGTTCACCATAATCCTTAAACCCGATGAAGTAAGGTTGCCTGCCGTTCTTTTTTTTCTACCAACCACAAGGAGATTTATATGAGCTTACCAAGACCAACCCCTTTGAGGAAGAAGGGGAAGATGATCCCAGAAGATGAGTTGATGTTCTGGGTCGAGAACAATGTAAAGACAGATGGTTTTGATATTGTAAAGATTAGAGATGCCTACCTCTGGACTGTTGGTGATTATGAGCGCCATCGCCTTGATGTGTTTGACAAACATTATAAAGATGGAGAAGGTGAGTTTTGCTGGACAAATCGTATTTCTGAGAAAAGTTTTTTCTTGCATTATAACACTAAAACTAATACAATAACTGATAAAACAACTGGTCGCGTTGAAGTCAAGGATAAACGCGCGGGTCTACAAGGGATTGCTAAAGGTGGGGAGCGTATCGGTAAATCGTTTAGGTGATATTATGAATAAGAATGTAATTGTTGAACTAGATTCAGATGGTTTTGTTGTGGCGGTTTATTGTCCAGATGAAACCTATGTTGTAAACGTGCTTGATCGTAATGACTGGAGAGATGATTGCGATGAGAGCATGGACAATTATTATCGAAGTCTTGAAGAAGAAATAGATAATTTAAAAAATTGTTTTTAGAAACCCCTTGACATTTGCCGATTAGTATAGTATAATAGAGTCAAACACTTTCACTTTCTTTTAGCGAGGTTAAAATGCTTACCGCAATTAAATCTAATGACAACCGCTGGACTGTAACGCTCGGTGGTCAACCGTTTATCTTCGACCATACTCATCCACAATATGCAGCGTTGGTAGAATGTACGCATACTGATGACGAGGACGAGTTTGTTCGTCTGTTTAATACTGGTCATGAGATCGAGAACTGGTCAGATGGCGAGTTTGAGTTTCGCGATGGATTCCTCTACTTCGAGGAAGAACAGGTTGCTAGTCAACCCACCAGTCGTGTCATTGAAATGATCCAGCAGGGTTTTCCTCACGAGCCAATGCTTAACTATTTGACAAATCTTTATGATAATGTCAGCGAGCGTGCGGTTCAGGAATCGTACACTTGGTCAAGCCACAAAGGTCTGCCAATTACCGATGATGGAATGATGGTTGGCTACAAAGGTGTTCGACCTCATGCTGGCGATACCATCAATGTCAAGAACGGTGAGCTTAACGAGGGCGATCTGGTTGACATTTACACTGGCAAGACATTCCGCAATAATGTTGGTGATGTATGCAGCATGAAGCGACGACAAGTTTGTGACGACCATACTCAGGGTTGTTCTAGTGGTTTGCATGTCGGCACTTACGAGTACGCCTGTGACTGGGCAGGCAACAGTGGCGTTGTCGTACTGGTTAAGTTTAACCCAAAGGATATTGTCAGCGTACCATCTGACTGTAACTGTCAGAAGATGCGAGTCAGCGAGTACGAAGTTATCGCAGTTGCTCGCGAACAACTAGAGGAACCAGTCTACATGGAAGATGAGGGCGATGAATGTGCGTACTGCGGTGGCGACTGTCCAAATGAACATGAATATGCTTGTGACGGCTATCTTGGTGACATTGATGACTATTACAGCGAAACAGATTTCTAACTGTGGTTGGTTAGGCTCTTGGGGTATGATTCGCTCTACCCCTTTCTTTTTCTTTTCAAAGGAGATTTGTGCATGAATACTGTATCGGACATTGAATGGGAAATTGAACAGATCAATAACGCCCTCGATTATTATAACAAAGCTATTGCTAAGGCTGATTCTTATGAGAGTCATAAGCGTTATGTCAGTGTTATAGCAAAACTAAATTCACAACTTGTTTATTTAAAATCTATTGCCGAAGGAAATGAATATGAGCGACGACGATGATTATGAGTCAATAATGACTATAAATGATTATGAAGCAGAAGCAAACGAGAAATCTTGTGAAAATTACGACCCATATTCTTATGTAGAGGATATGCAAGACCCCGTATATTTCGACCAAGAAACTATAACAGATTGGTACTGGGAATAGTGTATAATCCAGTGGAGAGCAAGGACTTATATTCCTCCCCTCACTGGAGTTTTTCATGTTTCTCAAGTGTTATAAATCTATTCCGTTTTTGTTTATGTCTTTAGTTGCTGGACTGATTTCTGCTTATGATAATACTCTTAACCTAATCTTTATGAAATCTTTACCGGCAGATGAGCAAAACCCATTTGCGTCTGCTATTATAGATTCGTATGGTGTTGAGGGTTTGATACACATTAAAGCGATAACTACCATCTTGGCGGTTGTCGCTATGTGTATTTTATCTTTCACTAAATACAGGATAGGCATTATTCCTGTGTTTTGTTTTCAGGTATTATTATTCTTATATTTAACTTTTTATGTTCAATCTGGAGCGTGGGGTTTTGGAAATGAGGACTTTGCGTTACCTTTTAAATTGTTTTGGGAGTTTTACACAACGGGTAAAATTCCAAGCATTGATATTGGGCATGGTTACACTAATCATGTTGCTGCTTAATGTTATTCATATAATCTTACTATCTTGATCGTCCAACCAGAAATAAATCTGATTTTTCTTAAAGTATCTCTTGACTTTTGACGATGTATAGGATATAATAGTTTACATGGACTCGTAGCTCAGTTGGTTAGAGCTTCCGACTCATAATCGGCAGGTCGAGTGTTCAAGTCACTCCGAGTCTACTTAGAATTGTTAGTGGGAGCAATGGAAATCGGTTTAGAGTAATTAACAATGACTGGCGAAGGCACAAGCTGGTCATTGCTGTATCTCTGGATTGGTGGAATTTGGCGGTCTGTGTGCCAACGGATCTGTTTTTTGCGTTTGTACCACTCTCAGTTCAATTTTATGCTCGCGTAGCTCAGTTGGATTAGAGCATGGGATTTCTACTCCCACGGTCGCACGTTCGAGTCGTGCCGCGAGTGCTTTGTGACAATGGTAGTAAAGTGTCACAGTCTTGTAAAGATTTGTATAAAAAAGTAATTGGGTGAAGTTATCTTTCTTACCCACTACAAGATCAGTAAGTTATCCGAGAGTGAACGACCACTCCAAGGTACGGCAAACAAATAAAAAAATCTAGGCTCTGACCCACCACTGTCAACCTAGTCCTGTGAAGAAGCACAAGTTATAAATTAGCATTGAGAATATACTAGCCTGTAAAGACCATACTGCTTACTAACACTACCTTATTACTTGGTGAAGTCTATCTTACTTCTTCACAGGTAAATGTGGAGTCGGTCTATAAATACAAAATATTTCTAATTTAGCTGTTGACAAACAGCGATCTGTACGATATAATATAATAGTCACCAATCACTAACCGAGGATTTACAATGTATAACTTATGCTGCATCAGCAACGAACTCAAAGAGCAAGGTTACTCTTTCCGTACAATGACATGGAAACAGTTTAACGTCCTATGCGATACTGTCGGTGACGAGCGTGCTTTATTTGAGCTAGGCGAGCGTTGGTTTAACAATGTCGTCGTGACCCTAGAGTGTATCGAGCATTGTGCCAGAGAAGGCTGGGGATACCGTGTTTCAAGCTCCCTATTCCCCGTTCTAACGCATCCTGATTTTAAATACGACATTTCAGACGTTCCACAATACGATCAAATCCTAGAGCTATTTGAGGAGTGCAGAGCGAACGATGCGTGGCAGGTCAGACTGTCTATGCACCCAGACCAATTCAACGTGCTTGCCAGCGAGAACCAAGCGTCAGTAGACAAGACCATCAAAGAACTAAATCTTCATGGTTGGATCATGGATCAACTAGGTTGTCAGCGTAATTACTACAACCCCATGAACATCCATGTCAACTGTACCAAGGGCGATCTCAAAGATATTGCTGCTCGCTTTATGTCCAACCTAAACAAGTGCGATCAGAGCGTGACCAGCAGGCTAGTGATTGAGAACGAGGACAAAGGTTGCTGGAATGTAGATAACCTACTCAAATATTTCAACCTACCTATCACATACGACAACCTGCACGACAAGTGCAATCCGTCATCCAAGAATACTTACCTAGAGTGTGCAGAGACTTGGCCTTGCAAACCACTGTTTCATTACAGCGAGTCGCATCCTGACAAGACTAATCCTCGTAGTCATGCAGATATGCCTGTTGACAAACCGTGTAGCGACCAGTATGATTGGGATATAGAACTTAAATCCAAGGACACAGCGATTCGTGCCTGTGCCGCATTAGTAGGAGTTTGACAAATGACATTTTTCGTTAAATACAATGGCGATCTTGAAAAAGATCCACTGAATCGTGGAGTGGAAGATTTTGCTGACTATGAATCAGCATTTGAATTTGCTAAAAGAATGACCAACAAAGGTCTTGCTACCACAATTTATTCTGGTACAATAATGGAAGTGAAACATCAAGCAACCTTCGCAGAAAGAAACAAGGCACTTGACGAACTTACAAAACAGGCACAAGAATTAGATATGGGATATTGACAAATGAGTGATCATATATTTAACTACCTAACTCCAAAACAAAGAGAAGCAAGAACAGCATCCTTTAAGTGGATGGCTCACAAATGGAGATTAAAGGAACAGGAAACAGGAAAAAAAATCAGTAAGAATGTTCGTCGAAGAATATGTTTAGAAATGGACTTAGAGATTTTTTATAGGGTTGACAAATGAAAAGTGAACAAGAATTATTATTAGAGAGAACAATCGCACTATCAAAGGTGGAAGAATATTGTAAAGCACACCTGTTCAAAAGCCCAGCGTCAGCAGCACAGGCATCTATGAAATCAATGGCGCTCACTATTCTTGAAATGATAGAGGGCAAACGATGAAAAAACTATTGGTAATTGGCGCATTTGCCCTTGCTCACCTGTCATACTATGGTACAATGGGAGCATTGATATTTGCCGTAATCGCCCTATCCCTTGAGGTCTTAATAGCAGGATGAATCCATACGAACCACCTAAAGAGAATGAAGATAGATGGATGAAAGAGCAGGATCAAGTCAAGCCCGAAATGACGTTTAACGAGTTTGGTGCTATTGTATTTTGTGTGATTGTTGGAACGCCAATAATCTATGGAACCGTTTTAGAATTGATAGAAAGGTATTTACCATGAGAAAATCAGACATTTTATTTTACATGTCACTTCCCACGTTGGTTGCAGTCAGCGTGTTTACTGGATATACTTATCGGAAAGTCGTTGAACAAGAACAGCTAGAAGAAGTTATCGCTTGGAATACCAAGCAGATTCAATCATTAGGTGTTGCTGCTACAGTTCAATCCACAAACGCAGAATATATTATTCAAATTTTAAATGTTCTTGAGGATCGTGCTGACAAGCCAGTTGAATTTACACAACTGTCACAAGACCAGCCAGAAAGTAAAGAAGAAGTGCCACCAACTTTTGAACAAGTAAATAAAGATCAGCGTGAAGTTGACTTGGGAATTAGAGCTTTCGCTAGTAACGAGTTGTTCCAAGCAGAAGCATTAGATAATGTTCTTAGTATCTTAAAAGGAAAAGAAAATGAAGTTACTCCTGTTCATAAGTTTGCTGCTCAGAATTGACCACAATGCTCCTACTATAGATACGTTTGATTTAATCGAGGTCAATCACAAGTATAATCAGTGGGGTACTTGTCAATTAGATCAGGTTATCGTATGGGACTGGCATAAACGAGATCGTGATTTCCATGTTGAGTGGTGGGAATCCATGAGAGACGGCAGGATACCAACAAAAGAAGGCGAGGCAAAATGGTTAAAGAAACGCAGAGAGATTGCCGATAAGATAAAGGACTGGCCGACGAGAAGATCGTTCTTGGCCGGTACAGAATATCGTGGAGAGTTTGTTGGTGGCAAGTATATGCCAGTCAAGAATCACAGAACAGGATACTGGGAGATAAAACTTGATGACAGAATTATAAGAGCAAAGTCGTTTCAAGAAACTCATACAACCCATGATCCAGAGTCAGATGATAGAGAAGAGCATCCAAGCAAGATCAGAAGAGGACTAACAAAAACCAGAGCAGAACGAGAAAAAGAAGAAAGAGAGATGCGAGAGCGAGCAGAATTTGCCGATGATATGTTAGATTTTATTGGGCCAATTTTGAGAAATATTAGATAAAGCACTTGACAAATCAATAATCGTAGACTATAATATAAGAAAGGAGAATTCAATGTTTCATGGTCTTAAAAACGCTTACAAAGAAATGCTAAAAAGAGCCACTCATATCGCTGATAGCGATGGTGTGCATATTAGTTTTCCAAGTGACTTGTTTGAACGATTTGAACAAGAGTATAACTTATGTTTTGTAGAACAAGAGGACGATCATTTGTTCAAAAGCTGGCAGAATAACTACGAGGAAGAAGATGACGGGCGATAGCGGTATGTCAGACTCACAATTCATTAGATTTCAAAACTTAATGAAAGACAAGATAGAGAAATTTTCTACTAAACTTGATGACGAAGAAAAAAGAAGGAAACGCTTTAAATTAAAGAAAGATAATCCTACATTTTGGAGTAAGGTTCGGTTATGGTTGAAGTTGAAATAACAGAAGAAATGAAGAAGCGAGCTTTGGATAAAGCGCGTGAAATGGGTAAACTTAAAAACTCAATTACAAGCGGCGAAGGTAATATAGCTGGGTTTCTTGGTGAAGAAGTCGCTAATCAAATAATCAGAGGGCAGATTAGAAATACCTATGACTACGACATTATTGATTATGGTGGCGAAAAGTGGGACGTAAAAACAAAACGATGCACAGGTGAGCCAAAGGAATATTATGAGTGTTCCGTTGCGGCATTTAACACAAAACAAAAATGTCATAACTACGCTTTTGTAAGGATCGAGAATCTCAATGGTCAGTGGGGTAGAGCTTGGTTCCTCGGAGCTTATAAAAAAGACGATTACTTTAATGATGCAACTTTCTTAAAGAAAGGTCAGATTGACCCATCAAATAACTTTAAAGTTAAAGCGGATTGCTATAACATGCCTATTTCTAAACTAAAACACAGAGATGGAATATATGGATAACAAGGTAGAATTACTTGGGTATTACGGGTCAGATGAGACAATCGCCTGCTCCGCATGGACAAGCACTAGCAGGAATTTGACAGATGAAAAGAAAGCGAGAATCCCATCGCTCATTGAAATGCTCTGGGTCAACGGACATGAAACGCCGTTTGAAAAGGGAGTCGTACACTTTTTGGTTGATACTGATATTGCTAGCCATATACACCTTCTCAAGCATCGTGTTAGCTCACTTAATGCCGAATCTGCTAGGTACAAAGAGTTAAAAGAAGATAAATACTTCCTGCCGGAAGATTGGGGTGACACTACTTGTACCGAAGCAATCAGATACCCAACTGAATGTGGAGCAAAATGGACTGATATTTTAAGAGTTTACACAGAATATGGCAATGAACTTTATCACCAGTGTATCAAAGACCTTGAACCAGTCTTGGGGCGCAAGCGAGCAAAAGAGTCAGCGAGATTCTTCAAGACCTACAACAGCCAGATTCAGGCAGATGTGATGTTCAACATGCGTAGCTTTGCTAACTTTATTAAATTAAGGAACAGTCAGCACGCACAAAAAGAGATTCGTGAGATCGCACAAAAGATGTGGGATTTGGTCGCCACGATTGAGGGCGAACCATTTAAGTGTACTTTACAGGCTATTTTGAACGGGAGAGACTAATGAGTTATAGTTCTTACAAGTCAGACGCTTTAGACGCTCTAGGCAATAAGGCAGAGACAGATCGTTATGAGGCTCTTGCCAGTCTCAAAATTATGCTACGGCATCCAGCAGGAATTGGCGACCACTCCACTGGTGATTTGCATGAAAACTTTAATGAAGCATTATCAAAACTAGATGATGCAGATAGCAGACTTGAAACCCTAAAAAAGTATCATAAGGAATTATTAGATGGATAAAGTCTATATCATCGTAATGATCTCATCAGAAGGTAAGCAAGATCCTTCATTTTCCGTAGAACCACTTGGTGTCTACTCAGAACTTGAAATGGCGTTAGATTATGTCAATAAATTAGAAAGCACGACAACAAATAACAAGTCTATGTTTGAAGAGATAGTTTACGATGTTATGGAATTTGACATGGATAATGAACCGCTGATGCTTTCGTGGTTAAAAAAAGAAAAGCAAATATTAGAAGATAATATCCAAGATGCCATTTTGAAACTAATGCAAGATGGATTGGTAGATCAACTCATTGGCGAAGATGGTCATTTCTATTATACCTTGACTGATATTGGAAAAGAGAAGATGAAATCCATGCCTGAGCAAATAAAGAAGTTTTTTAGGAAAAGTAAATAAAGCATGTATAAAGGTCTTATGGATGTTGTAGAGGACGGCGGGGCAGTACCGCCCACCTCCACTTACGGGGGTGAAATAGATTCGACTCACAATATGAAGTAATGTATCTCATGCCGTAGTTGATAGAAGGGCTACGTTAAAAATCTATCAACATTTTAATTGCAGATGAAAGTCTCGCATTGGCAGCGTAAGCTGTCTGGGGTTTGCCAGTACCTTATAGCCCAAACTGGCTTTACTGTACCGTAGCATAATGGTTATGCAGCAAACTGTTAATTTGTGGATTGCTGGTTCGAGTCCAGCCGGTACAGCTTATTGGAGATTATTATGTCAGAGAAACTCATGCTGTCTTATCTAATGCAAGAGAATCGACCTGATGATTGGGATAATATGTTCTTCGCTACTGCAACTTTGTGGTCGCGTAAGAGTCACGATGCCCAAACACAGTGTGGTTGTGTATTAGTTAAAAATAAAACAATTATATCTACTGGGTATAATGGTTTCATTAGAGGAATAAACGATAGCGTCTTGCCAAACACAAGACCTGCTAAATACCCATTTATGATTCACGCTGAAGCCAATGCTGTTTATAATGCTGCTCGCGAAGGGCAATCTACAGTCAATGCAAGAGCATATATCACAGCAATACCCTGTAGAAATTGTTTACAAATGCTGTGGCAATGTGGCATAACAGAAATCTATTATTCTAACATCTCATTACCGAAGGGTGACATTTGGGGTGATTATTATAATGAAATTCTAACACAAATTGAAGATAGAATTGACTTTAAGTTTTTCCCTAAGAAACACCTATCTAATTTTTCATTGATTGAGTCGGCAGAAAAGTTTGAAAATCTTGAAAAAGACAGTTGACAAATCGCACTTCCTAGACTATAATATAGTAAACCGAAACAAAACCCAGTCAAACGCTAAGGAGACTACAAAATGCCAACTATGGTTGAGATGGTAGAAGCACATCTAGCAAATGTGCAGAGAGAGATTAATACTTTGCAGGAAAGAAAAGTTCAGATTGATGCAGAAATTAATCGTTTACAATCGTATTTACAAGAAGGCGCAGAGACGATAAATGAAGTCAATAAACCGCCAGAAGGCGCAAAGCCTGATGCTGCGTCAGTTTCACCAGTTTTTAGTAACTTTGGAGGATAGTATGGAGAATAATGAGTTTTACACGACACTGGCTTCTTTGCCCAAGTCGTATAGTTTTGGTGTTGTAGATAATACAATCGTAGGAAGCACAAATCGTGGATCAGCAAAGGGAGTAACTTTTAACCCAGTTACCGCCGTTGCCTACCGACAAACTGGGGAAGTTTACGGCACTAACAAACGAGAAACGCTAAAGGCCGGTCGCGCACTAGGTTTGAATCGTGCCTTTACCGAAACAGTTTATAACGCCACCACGGGCGTATCAAACCGTGGTAATACTCAGGTAGTTCGTGGAAAAGTAAAGTCAGCTTTAGGAGTTTAATTATGAATCAGAATTGTTGGAATGGTGCAGGTCGTTTGACTAAGGATGCAGAGTTTACCCAGACTAAAAAGGGTACACCGATGTCAAAGTTTCGACTCGCGGTTAATGATCGTCGTAATGACGACACTCTCTTTGTCAACGTGTTGTGTTTTGGCAAGATGGCAGAAAGTCTAAACCCGATGCTTATGAAAGGTAGACTGGTTTCTATCACTGGTAAACTCAAAGTAGACGACTACGAAGACGAGAACCAAGTGAAGCGAAACTCAGTTTGCATTATGGCAGACGAAATCTCGCTTGGGCCAGACCCATCGACAATCACTCCTAGAGGTGAATAATATTGGATAAACTTAGCTAACCGTTAGATAAACAAAAACGGACAAAAACACAGCTAAGACAACCCCTCCAAGTGTTTAGCTTGGTGGGGTTTTTTTCTGAAAAAATGTAAACTCACTTGACAAACAAGCCGATGTATTGTATAATAGTAACAAAGGAGATACACTATGGAAACTGATTTAGCGTTGTGGGTACATTTAAAAGGCATCATAGGTATTGCTATCGGCGTATTTATGGTTATTGTTTTCTTTACAAGTGGTCTGTCGGAATCGCCATCTAAGCCATCAATGAGAATACCAGAATACATTGATACTGGAATTGGCTTTAGAGAGCCTGCACCGCCTCCAGTACGAGCAAATCATAACGCAGAACTGCAAGCTCTTAGAGTAGAGATACAGCAATTAAAACAACAAAGACAACAACCAAGGGAACGACCACAGCAACAGCAAAAACCCAAGAAAGTAGAGAATCCAATTATTCAAGATTGTGTCAACGCCCTAGAGGGTCTTGGAGAGAAACGGTCAGTAGCAAGGGCAACGGTAAGTAAGTATTTTGTAAACAATCCTAACACCAACAGCGTAGAAGATTTTTTATCAGGAGTATTTAAACGATGAGAATTAATTTACAAGCACCGATCAATCAGCTTGGATACGGAGTAGCAGCAATAAATATCCTAAAGGCTCTACAAGCAAAAGATGTAGAGGTTTCATTCTTTCCTATTGGTCAACCTCAAGTCACCAATCAGGCAGACGCAGATGCGGTCAGAAAAGGGATGCAGGTCGCTCAGACATTTGACCCGCAAGCACCCTGCGTTAAAATCTGGCATCAGAACCAGATGGCGGAACGGGTAGGTTCAGGAAAGTTTATTGGATTTCCTATCTTTGAGTTGGATACATTTAATGACTTAGAGAAACACCATTTAAATAGTTGTGACCATTTGTTTGTATGCTCAAAATGGGCAAAGGAGATATGCTTAGATCAAACAAGGTTTGGCGAACACAGGGTTCACGTTGTGCCGCTTGGTGTGGATTCAGAGTTATTTCCCCCAGCACCAGCGAGAGATCCAGACGGTAAGATTATCTTTTTCAACTGTGGCAAGTGGGAGGTTCGCAAAGGTCACGACATTCTTATTGAAGCATTTAAAAGGGTTGCAGAAGAAGTAGACAATGTAGAACTATGGATGATGACTTCTAATCCTTTTAACACACCAGAAGAAAATGCAAGGTGGTACAAATTATACAATCATCCAAAAGTCAAATTTATCCCAAGGGCTGAGACACAGGCAGAAGTGTATAATATAATGACAAAAGTAGATTTAGGCATCTTTCCTTCTCGTGGAGAGGGGTGGAATTTAGAGCTTTTAGAGATGATGTCCGTTGGAAAACATGTTTTTGCAACAGATTATTCTGCCCACACTGAATTTTGCACTGAAGAAAACTGCGGCCTTATTCCGGTTGTAGAGCTAGAACCAGCCTTTGACGGTAAATGGTTTCACGGTCATGGAAAGTGGGCTAAAATATCAGAGTATCAAATTGACTCCCTTGCCAGAAATATGAAATACTTTGCTAAAAACTATAAAAATGACATAAACAGCGCTGGGATAGAGACATCAAAGAAATTCACTTGGGAGAATACCGCGAATGAAATTTTGGAATCTATTTAAAAGAACAGAGAAAGAGATTAAGGGTGATGGCGATGCTACAACTGCCATTACCTATCTCATAGACGACGATGGAGAAATATTTATTGATATAACCGTTGCGTCTTTTGAAGATGAAGACATAGAAAATCTAGCTAATCTAGTGTGTTCAATCTTCACTGAGAAATGCCAGATCATAACTACAGAAATGATAAAAACTAACATGCAGAAAGAGGGGGAAGATAACAAGCTAGAAAAGTTACTCTCATTAATTATTAAAAATCAACTAGCCATAGCAAGTCAAGAATTAATTAATAAAGAGGCTGAACTTAGGATAGATTCGGAGGAACCTTGTATAAAACCATCAGACATGTTATAAGGGAGAATCTAATGAAAAAAATTGGTTGGCAGAAATACGAAGATATGCTTGAGCAACAACTGCACTCTCCACTGCTTCAGGTGTTTTACGATAGTTTCAACTCTATGGATGAAGAAGATTTCACGGAAGAAGAGCTTGAAGCCATGCAAGAAATGCCGATAGACCAAAAACAGCTTGTTCCAGTAGATAACAAGCTAATGGAAAACATTACTTTGACTTCAAACTTTGACTGTTGGATGGGTCACACAAATTTTAATATTACTAAATCTGTAAAGGAAGAATTAGACAATGTAGACGGCGTTGAGATTCTTAGAGTCTGTAGCCGATATAGATTTTTTGTAGGCGTTGGTAAAATGTTTGACTTCGCCGTTGTTCGTAGAGATATTGAGGATAAACTTTCAGCCCAAGGTAAGGATAAAAATGAATAATTTTGAAGCGTTGCTACAAGACGAAGATATTAAAAAGATTTCTAATAATGCTGCCCACTCTTTTAGAGGGGTGCTTTCAAGTGGAGAGATTGATACATGTATCATGAACGCTATATGGAAATCTAAAAGAAAGTATGATGCAAGCAAGGAGTGTAAATTTTCTACATATCTTCATAATGGAGTTGTGTTTGAGTGTCTTTCTCAGAGAAAATCAAACCAAACTAATACCGTATCCATTGACGCATACAATAGTGGCAACAGGATTGCAGATAACTACAACGAGTTTAAAAGAATTGACATGCAAGATCAAATAGACAAATGCGACGACCCTGAGTTAATTTATGACAGATTTTACATGAACAAGACTGTTAGTGAAATAGCAAACGACAGAGGTGTGTGCGGAGAGACAATTAGGGTTAAGCTGAAGAAAAATCTGAAAAAACTTAGATTATCGCTAGAATCAAGCTCATAATAGTGTATAATATACCGGAACTGGACGATATTTTAGGATTTTAGGAATCTATAATTATTTATATTTATTTTTTATAGGAGATTTACTATGCCTACTATACGTCCATCTGGAGCTGGCGATGAAGCTGTTGGTCTTGGAGAAGTCCGAAATGGTGGCACTGTCCTAAGAGGCGGCTCAAATGCTGGTGGAGTCATGACCAAGAGCCTTAGCTTGGCCGAATTAGCCGATGATGTCGGTCAGAGCTTTGGCTCAAAGGTCGTTGCTAATCATGGTGATGGTGGCTCATTCACAGACAAGGCTGGTGTTATTCAGGCTCAAGGCGGGGCTTCGCAGTCTGGTACAGCGGGCGTGACCGAGCTTGGATTTACCGCAGGCGCAACTCAGTGGGTTGTTAAGGGCGGAAATGTTACTACATCGCTTGGTGGATCAGCAAATGATTCCTTGATTGGTGGTGCTGCTGGCCCAGATCCGGTTCGTGACAATGTGGCTGAACTTGAAACCACTCGTGACAAAGGCGTTATTGACATTGACGTTCTTGCTGTTCCTACTTCTGGATATAACAATGCTGTTACCATCACTGGCGGTGGAGTAGAGATTAACTTTATTCGCCCAAGCGGTGCAGGAGACGAAGCATCTAATGACCTCGCTGCAAACACAACTAGATCAATTCCGGGTCAGTTGATTTACAGA
>Ga0213865_10001758_pt1 | contig 13968 bp, 9 predicted proteins | sample PICome_6_FD_160100 | JGI IMG/M metagenome (GOLD analysis project Ga0213865, IMG submission 160100) | Coastal seawater microbial communities near Pivers Island, North Carolina, United States - PICO282 | ecosystem: Environmental > Aquatic > Marine > Coastal | place: USA: North Carolina | collected...
GAGTTGAACAGTACTCTCTTGTAGGTATATTGAACTTCGAAATTATTGCAACTCCACAACTGCGTGGAGATCCTACGAATGTTCTTGTTCAAATTTCAGATCATATGGGTGTCGAAGTTGGATTATCCGTTCCAGGCGATTATTCTTTCTCCTTCAACGGCACATGGGTAAACACAACCAGTAATCCTGAGTCCTCTCTGATCACTCTTTCATGGCCTCTTGACTCGACCCTAAAACCAGACGATTACATCTTAGATATTCAATACAATGGTTCAGACTTGTATCAATCAGGTATCGATAATGGCTCAATTCGAGTTCAAGCAGAAATCAGTTGGAATGTGAGCGTACTGCAAGATTGGACGCACCTCGGAAACACGACCTATGTTGTTGGCGATATCTTTGATGGATTGTACACCACTGAAAGGGTCCTTGCAAACGATACGGTTATTTCGATGACAATGCTTGATTCAGAAGGGTTCCCAATCGATCTGGCTAATGGCATGCTGGATAATACAACAGGGGAATTCAATCTCACAGTCGTGATGCCGACGATTCGTCCATCAAATGGCTATGAAGTTGTTATTGACTTTAATTTCGAAGCAATGGCACCACCAGGTGGTGCGTACTACCGAGTAGTCGATACATCAACTCCGCCAAATCCACCTATCTTGCCTTCAGTTACTGTCGGTATTGAATCCGAATTCCTGGTAGAAGAAGAACGCTCTGTCATAGAATTTGTCTCTGGAGATCCTGTTGTGTTCAATACTTCTGTCTTTGATATTGCAGACAAATCCAATGTTTCTGGCGTTACAGTCGACTACATCTGGGACTATGGTAACACCAATGTGTCTCTTGGAACTGCTGTTACTGATGCTGAGGGGAATGCGACCTTTACTTGGGGCTCCTCCAGTGTTGCTCCTGGTCAATATACGCTGCAGATGTTTGTTGCCGATGACTTGACAGCGGCTTTAGCGGTTGGCAATAGTCGTAGAACAGGGAACAGTACCTTTGTCAATGTGACAGTACAAGTTCCAACAGACATTCGTATTGACGTTCTTCCTTCGACGATTACTGCAGGTGTTGACTTTAACATGCAAGGTCAAATCCTTGACGATGACGATCCATTGCGTCCGCTCATATCCGGCGTACGTCTTGATGTCTACTGGCAATCGAATCCAGAAGAGTTGCTAAGAAGTGGTGTTCCTACTCTTTCCAATGGCAGTTTCAATCTCACAGTTCCTACGGATGTATCCAACAACGGAACTGTTCGAGGTCCTCGAACACTTGTCGTTGAAGTTGTTGAAGATTCTTCGCTGTATTATCTGCCATCATCAGTTCAAAATGCCGTATTTGTCTTTGGTGTAACGCAACTCGAAGGTCTCCAACCTGGCAATCCTGTTTTGGTAAACAGAGGGGATACAGTTAATCTCAGTGCAACGTTAGTTGAATCTAGTTTCAACTTCAGACCTATTGCTGATTCAGATGTTACTACACTCTTCCATGAGACTTGGCTGCCTACAGTCACTACAGATGGATCTGGTACTGCAAACACATCGTTTAGTGTTCCAAACAGCCATCCACTAGGCCTCATCATTGTCAGTTACTTCTACAACGGAAGTTCGGATTTACTTTCTTCACAAGCGAATCTCTCGAGTGTTACAGTCCGTTCCCTCACCTTCCTTGTAGTCGATCAAATTACAGATAATCCTGTAGCTGGATCGAGTTTCAATGTCTCAGGACGTGTTGTCTCAGATAATGGCACTGGATTAACCAACCGAGATGGTTCACGCCTAACAGCGAATATTCTTTTCACCATCGATGATCAGCCAGTTGGGTTCTCTGTTAGCAATGGTTCGGTACAAGATGGTGGATGGTGGAATGCAACGCTCACGCTCACTCCTCAATTTGAGGCTGGAACGCACTTACTCGAAGCTTCGATTGTTCCGACAGTCAATTTCTATGTGGGTTCGAAAAACAATTCATCATTCGATAGCCGAGGGTACTCGATTATCACATTCTTAGAGCCGTCGCTCGATGCTTTAGGACAACCGACTTTGAACGACAGAACCGAGAGAGGAACACTCCTAGATGTCAGAATCCTACTTGAGGATAATACTGGAAGCGCCATCGGTGGTCAACAAATCACCTTCATCCTCCCTGCTACAGATCAAACCGATGAAGTTTCAGTGACTGTGATAACTGCCACAAATGGAACTGCAAACGGATCGTTGCTCGTCCCATTCAATGCAACCGTTGGATTCTCTGATGTACAAGCTCAATACTTAGGACTCCCCGGAACAACAGGATTGATTGGATTTAATGCATCCACACAATATGTGATTCTTGCACAAACCAATATGACCATTCTTGAACACACAGAACAACTGATTGCAGGAGAAATCCTGTATGTAAATGGAACACTTCTTGATGATATCGGTATGCCGCTGTATGTTGATGGTGTTGAATCCGTCGCAATTGTTCGTATGCTTGTCGATGGAGTTCCTGTCGCAAGTGTCCAATCAGATGCACTTACTGGAGCATTTTCAATTGCCTATACGGTACCTGAATCAACCGCACCAGGAGGACATATGGTTGAAGTTCGATTTACTGGTGGCCGGGATTGGGTTGATCCAATTGGAATCGGTGATGCTGTAGATCCAGAGTTTTACATGGCAAGCAGTGATATGATTAATTTCAACGTGAGTGTACCTACACAAATTCTCCTCATTACCTCAACAGGATCCGTTGATAGAGAAGACACAATGACTGTCCAAGGACGACTTCTTGATGTGGTTGACAATCCTCTTCTTGACCAGAGTATTGACATCTATCTTGGTGGAGTTTGGATGACTAATGTATCAACAGATGAAACTGGTTTGTTTACTGCGGTAATTCCGGTACCTGCAAACGCAGCGTTAGGACCTGTTGTCCTTGAGACTCAATTCAATGGAACCTCGTTCTATCTTCCAAGTGCTTCAAATGGTACTTGGACCATTTACAGTAAGATTCTGGTTGATGTATCAGTTCCAAGTCCGCTTGCAGTGACCGATACGGTAACAATCACTGGTTCGGTTCTTGACAATCAACTTCAACCTATTTCGGGTCATGTTGTTGAATTGAAGGTGGATGGATTTGTCTTAACTCAGGTGACAACAGGGGCTGATGGTACATTCTCCTATGATTGGACAGTTCAAGACTTCTTTGACTTTGGTGACAATTTGCTTGAAGCAGACGTGATCGCCCAAGGATACTACAGAGAGGGGTCTGCGAATCAATCGTTCTTCCTTTCACACCGCTCAGCAGTAACCGTCGAATTTGTAGATGGAGTTGACGCAACGAGAGGCGACTTCTGGTCCATTTCAGGTAGATTATTCGATATCGATACAGTCGACCAAGATGGTATCGCTAATCAGAATGTGCTTGTTTATCTTGACGGTGTTCTCATGACAACTGCGACCACTGACTCGGAAGGTATGTATTCTGCGACAGTTCTAGCAGGAATGGATTTGGCACGAGGCAATGGCCATATAATTGAAGTCATCTTTGAAGGGACTCAAGAACACTTGAGTACATCCTCCAACGGTTCAGTTACCGTTTGGGCAGACATCTTGATCACAATTGATGCCACATCAACCGAAACATCAGTCCGTTCAGATATTGCAAACCCAATCAGGCTGACTGGAAGTATTTCTGAAATTGGTGGAATTGGAGAAGTGTTTGAAGATGTTGTCATCTATGTTGGTAACGGTTCAAACTGTGTCAATAATTTCGAGGCAGCCTTCTGTTTCAGCGATGTAAAAGAAGAATGGAATGTTGGTAATTTCACCTTGACCGCTACAACACCGACCTCATTACGACCTGGCCCTCAATTCATTAGTTTGGATGTGCCTCGAGATACTGCTCTTTACATCAATGGTGCCTCCCGTGCTCATGCACTGTACGTCAAGGTCAATGCTGAAATTACGCCTTCAATTGATACGATTGTTGAGAATGAAGATGAAAAAGTAGACGGCACCATTTCGATCATTGCTATTGACACATCGGAGGGTCTGTCTGGCATTGCAGTTGAATTCTATCTCTATTCAGGTAATGGTTCGCAATTAGCAGCTATGACTTCATTAACAGACTCTGATGGTGTTGCGACCTTTGAGTTCAACAACGATCCGCCTTATGGAGACGCTGATACCTTTGGAAAACTCAGTCTCGACATCGTCATCACTGATCAGCGTCTGTCTGAACAGACTCTTACGAATTTTGAAGTGCTCAGATTACAAGGCTTTGCTCCTGGGTATGAGTATGAAGAAGAAACAGCAGGAGTCAGCGTTTGGACATACGTCGTTCTCATGTTCCTAGCAGCAGCGATAGCGACTGGGACAGTCATGTATCGACGAAGGAAGCAATCTGAATTGATGTCGGAAATGGCAGAAGTCTTCGAATATACTGCAGAACTTTTGGCAGCAGGTGATTCGATTCGAGAAGCAATTTTCAACTGTTATCAGAATCTATGTGCCTCTCTTCAGACTAGAGGCTTGTTACGTAGAGACTTCGAGACTGTTCGAGAATTCGAAGTAGCAATTCGTCAAGCAACCCCTGGTATTAGCGATGAATCACTGCAAGCTCTTGACAACATGTTTGAGATGGCTCGATACGGCCGTGAAGAACTTGGTCCTCAACACCAACAATCTGCACAAGCGGCTCTAGACAGAATGATCTCTGAACTGAGTTACAAAAATGGTTGACTACCATCTTAGATGGAGTCTTCCATTCACAAAGTGAACTCTCAAGGTTTCAGCCTGTTCATTATTCAAGGGGAGAACTCGCTCAAAAGGAGCATTTTCCTCTTGTTGAATGGTAATCTTGACTTGTGTTTCCGTAGAGAGTTTTTGAATCTGAACTTCCAATTCCTCTGGTGCAACTCCTAGAAGGGGGATTGTGAGTCCATCAGGATTGCTCATGCCATGAAGTTCTTGTAAGACCCATTCCAATCGTTGGGTCGGTTCAACTTCTGCAATATGAGTTTCTGGAATCATACCTGCTTGTACGAGAACATGCTTGTGCATGGACTGGACTTCATGTAAATGCGTGGCAGAGCTCTGGAATTGAGAATGAAGTTGTTCAGGCGTCGATGAAAAATTCTTCAGCTCAACATCATCAACTTCTTCATCCGATACATCCACTGATTTCCAGTCGCTCATGTTCTCCCCTCTCGCTTGTTTATGATGAACCTTCGTGTAGTCTTTGGACCCGAGAAAAGAATCTTCGAGCAAAGGATTTCGTGGTTTCTGGTTCATTTGTAGCGTTCATTCTAATGTCAGATGGATAACATTCGATATAGGTTCTATCGGTGTTTCTCTTGTCAAGTAAAAGAATGAGTGCTCTATCTGCGATTCCACGAATTGGACGGCCCATCGCTTGAAGGATTGAATTGATTGCAGGTTGAGTCGAGGTGTATCTCCATGCGTTTCCTCTTCCGAATCTCTCTTCAACATAACTTCGTAATGCCTTTTGGTGAATCGATGGGGGTGGGTTTGGAATGCCGATACAGGCGACTGCATCGAGAACCCCGTTTTGGTAATCAATGCCTTCAGCCAAACGCCCACCAAAGACTCCAGCGAGTAGAATTCTTTTTCCAGACGCCTTTGCATTTTCCAAGACATCGAGTAATTGATCAACATCTTGCTTCGACCATGTCCGGTCTTCCATTCGCAGGGTAACTCCTCGAAATATCCCTTCTCCGATGTATTCATTGAGCATGGAATAAGATGGGACAAAAACCGCAACATGGCCTGGAGTCCCATCGCACAATGCTTGGAGATGGTTACGTATGCGCTGTGTGTTATCGAAGGATCGATCTTTGTATCGTGTCGTGACATCATTGGCAACCATGATTGGTCGTCTCTCTTTAGCAAAAGGCGATTCATAAGCTTGTTTTGTTGTCTTTTCTTTTCCAATACCGAGTAAATCTGCATACATTTTCGGAGGGTAGAGTGTACCTGACATGAGTATGCTCCCAGCACAATTTTGCAAAACAGGCCCACTTACCAATCCTGGATCAAGAAGGTGAGAGGTAATTCGTCCCTCTCGTCCTTTCGTGTCATGAACAAATACCAATGCCGTACTCTTTCCAAATCTTAAGAGGTCATCAAGGAGATTTGCTATTCGATGGGCATCGATTTCAACGTTTGGATTTTCATCTTCGGTCTCAAGTTTAATCTGTACATCCAAAAGTATGTCCCTCAGCATTTTCAGTCGATCAGTCCCATTTGTAGGGGAATCAACCGATATTACAGGCTCTTGGCCAAGTTGTTGTTGTCCAACTTTTCCTTCTGCTTCATCACAAGCCATGATGAAGATTCGTTGTAACCGATTGAATTCGACTTTACGTTCATCAAATTCTGCGGGTTCATTCAAAATCTCTCTGAAGAAATCTCCCATCTGAGATCGAAGTTTCTTCATCACCTCTAGAGCCCAAGATGCCAGTCGAGCGTTTAATTCAGCAACATCTCCCCCCATACGAGCGGCAGATTCAGCCACTGTACCTGCATATTCTTCGAGTTCAAAGGTTGCATTACGTACCACGGTGGGAGTAAATCTTCTCTGCATTCCCATTCGAATTCTGTCAGGAAGGTTGTGCGCTTCATCGACGATGACAATAATGTTCGAGAGGTCTAATTCCATTGCTTTGAGTGATGCTTCTCTGACTGCATCAACGAAGAGATGATTGTAATCTCCAACAAATACATCTGTCGAGGATACTGCTTCTCTCGCAGCCTTCCATGGGCAGGTAAGTGTGGGAACTCCGTGTTCAGTATGTGTTTTTGCCATTTGAACGAGTTCTTCAACGTGGAGTGGATCTGATAAAATGCGGTGCCGCAATCCAGGTGCTGGGGTTGTGAATGGCTTACACGATCTTTCTGAACGAGCTTGGCTGCACAGGAGGGAAAACAAAGCATGTCCCTCGTTGGCAAATGGTTGCACGCACATACTGGATTGTCCAACCATATCGACAAGACGAACTTTGTCTTCTCGTGGTCTTCTTGCATTGATTCGGCGAACAGTATCGACGACAATTTTGTGTTGACTTTGTCGGGAAGTGAGGAAAAAAATGGTTCGAGGACCATCAGTTGTTCTCGCTGCTTCGATAGCCGCTGCCAAGGCGGCTGCAGTTTTTCCAATACCCGTGGGTGCTGCTGCAAGGTGGTGCCCTCTTCTTTTGAGAGCGCTCAAGCAGTCTCCAATCATCTCAAGTTGCCCAGGTCTCGCTTTTTCGTGAGCGAGGTAAGGGATTTCACCTCCTTGAACTGGGTTTTCGGCCTCACTCATATTGTAAGAACAATGACGACCCCTCTAAAGGATTCGGTCGAAAGCCTTCGCTATTTGGAATCAGTTGTGCCGCAGAGTGGGGTCTACGACACGTGTGGGGATCCTGCCGTCAAGAGACTGGCGTGGAATCATTGTCCTCCCGGCCGTCATCCGGGAGGTTGTGGGGGTCGTGGTGTTGGGGTCCACGGAGGCCGAGTTGTGCATGACGGGCACGTTCACGTAAGTTAGCTAAGAAGTGCAAGCTCGGCCGTCCTTGCACATCTTTGAAGGAGGCATTCGGAAGCGTGTTATCTTCGTCGTGCCAAATCATCCCATCCCCTCTCTGCTCTCACCGCTTTTTACTGGTGGTATTCCTTACGTTTCATGGTCGCATCACGTGATTGATCAACGACCTCTTGGAGTTTCATTTGTTCTGTCTCGGCTTCCATCAGTTTCTGCTTGACATACAGATGCATGCCTTCTGATGCAGCCTGTTCATGAGAAGTGCCGTAGAGTTCATACAATGCAGCAAGGTTTTGCTCCATCATACGGCCAACTGGAATTCGGACACTCTTCATTCCTGGCAATTGTGCTTGCCCATGAAGGAGTTGTTGGATTGCAAGACGAATCACATCGGAGCGATTGTTCAATCCATTCTCTCCGACGAGCATGTCCAAACCTTGCATAGTATCCGCATCAAGTCGAATTGATGTCAACGTGCTTGGGTTGCTCATTTCTTGCCCTCCTATATCTACGGAGTATCAGTCAGCATATAAAGTATTACGTTTGTCATACATTATGTAATACAGTAGATTTCCGTGCATAAATTCTAAACCTTGCTGCCCTGTCCTACGTTTATGCTGGAAGACACTCCTGGAAACCGCCTCTATCTCCGCTTAGTCGAAACTGCTCTCGAAGATTCAATCGTCACCGATGATGAAGCTTCAATTCTGCGAGTTTTATCCAATACATTAGGCGTTCAACCAAGTGACACTGCCCTCTGTATTTCGATTGCCAAAGGCGATGAACGTTCTCCTTTCGAAGAAGAGGATTCTCTGATGGAAATGCCAATGGGAAGTGTTTCTACGTACCAATCCGCTCTTATTGCGGCGTTGGATGATGAAGTGATCACTGAGGACGAGTGGGCATTGCTTGATCATTTGAGGCAATTGTTAGGTATTCAACCAGATCAACACGGGATGATTGAGGAAGCAATCCATGCTATGTCTGAAGTTGATGAACAAGGTCGAAAGAGGCTTGAACGCCTTGAACGATTCATGACCGTTTGTCCATTTGCTTGAAGTTCCAAAATCCCGTTATTGGCTACTCGACTAATGACAACCATTAGAAACAGTTTGAGGGTCGAGCAGGCTAAGGTGGAATCATTCCATGCAAATTGTAAAAGAAATATACGATACAGTTGTCGCCCGAGATCCTGAACAACCAGAATTCCATCAAGCAGTATGGGAAGTATTGGAAAGCCTAGGGCCAGCCCTAGAACGCCATCCAGAATATGTGGATATCGTAAAGAGAATCGTTGAGCCAGAGCGTCTGATTCATTTCAGAGTTCCTTGGGTTGATGATGCAGGCAACGAACACGTGAACCGTGGTTTCAGAATTCAATTCAATGGTGCTATCGGGCCATTCAAGGGAGGACTACGATTCCACCCATCAGTCAATGCTTCAATTCTCAAGTTCCTTGCGTTCGAGCAGATTTTCAAGAACAGCTTAACAGGTCTCCCAATGGGTGGCGGAAAAGGTGGTTCAGACTTTAATCCAAAAGGACGAACAGACGCAGAGGTTATGCGATTCTGTCAATCCTTTATGATGGAACTATGGAGGCACATCGGACAAGATTGCGACGTCCCTGCAGGTGACATCGGTGTTGGAGGTCGAGAAATTGGCTACATGTACGGTATGTACCGTAAACTCCGAAACGAATTCCAAGCAGGAGTTCTTACTGGAAAAGGACGCACCTACGGCGGTTCACTCATTCGTCCTGAAGCGACAGGATACGGTCTTGTGTACTTTGCTCGTGAGATGCTTTCTGCTGCTGGGAAGTCCTTTGAAGGTGCACTTGTATCCATATCAGGTTCTGGAAACGTTGCCCAATTCGCATGCGAAAAGGTTCTCGATCTTGGAGGAAAGCCAGTCACTATGTCTGATTCAAGTGGCTATATCCATGACCCATCGGGTATTGATCGTGAAAAATTGGCCTGGATTATGGATCTTAAGAACAACAGAAGAGGACGTATCTCTGAATATGCATCACACTTTGATGGTGTAACCTTCACTGCATCTGCACCTGAACCAACTCCAAACGGTCTATGGGGCGTTGATGTTGATGTTGCTCTTCCATGTGCAACTCAAAATGAATTGAGCGGACCTGAAGCCGAGATGTTGGTTGCAAACAACGTCATCGCTGTTGCAGAAGGTGCAAACATGCCATGCACTCCTGAAGCTGTTGAAGTCTTCCAGAAGAATGGTATTCTCTTCGCTCCGGGTAAGGCATCAAACGCTGGTGGTGTTGCAACCTCTGGTCTTGAAATGAGCCAAAACAGTCTCAGGCTTTCTTGGACACGTGAAGAAGTCGATGCTCGCCTCGATGCGATCATGGTTGGAATTCACAAGAACGCTTACGATACTGCAAAGGAATATGGCCGTGATGGCGATTATGTCTTTGGAGCAAACGTAGCAGGCTTCCTCAAGATTGCAGAAGCTATGCTTGCACAAGGTGTTGTTTGATTTATACATCAATTACAAATCTGCAATTGCAATGGCGATTCCAAGTATGTAGATTAAGCCCACAAGCAAGAGAATAGACCCAAGAACAATGTTGGTGATTGCCCATCCATTGCTTTCTCCGTAGGTCTTGTTATGCTCAAGCATCTTTGAATAAAAAATAATTTCACAGACAAATGCTGCATTAAATGCTAAGCAACATGTTCCACCCCCCAAAACTAGGAAAAGTTCACTGTCTCTGCTGATTCCTAAAGCGAAGGAAATGAAGTAAACAAGTAAGCCTGATCCTATGAGAACATAACTCGCCGTACGAGTTTGATGTTTGAATTTGGGTACTTGAATGTAAACAATGCCTTGTTGTTGAGTTGGCTGAACCATAGAACCTTGTTGTATTAGCACTGGATTTGGTGATTGATTCATTTGCATCGAGGGTGGTTGTTGACCAACGTCTCCCCAAAGTTCTGGATTCTTTTCATCAGGTTGCATAAACTCATCATCCGTTTTACCTATGTAACAGATTCCCCAACGGCATATGTATTGACTCGTAACTCTTGAGTTGTATGCCCTCCATTTGGCAGATATATGGAGTAGTAAGCATTTATCCCTTGCTCATAAATAAATTCTGGACCGCAGGCATCAGACGGAGCACCCCCATCTCCAGTAGATCCTCCACCTCTTCCACCATCTGCTATGACGAAATATCGTTTCCCAGATTCAAGTGTTTCTGGAATGCCATCGACGGGATCGTCTCCAACAGCCCAAATCGTTACTCGGTCAGGTGCTGAAGCCAATTCATCGCCTAGGTATCCATACCTTCGATAGATGTTATCATTCACCTCGCACCACAGGACATACCCGATTTCAAGCGTGATCACTTCTGCTCCTAAACTTTGATATTCGATCATAAACAAATAATCATCATAATGATCATCAACCCATCCACCTACAAAAATAATCTGTGTATGGGCTTCTTTAGTGGCCACGGAAACTGTTTCTTGAGTGGTTTGTCCTATCCTTTCGATTCCTTGAATCATAACATATGCTGAAGAAGTAACTGCCAGTAATGCTCCGATGAAAACAATCATCGCTCCAATTCCAACCTGAGCAAGTTCGTCTCTATCATTCTCCATGGTATCAGCTCATCAAGTCATATCCTGGACCGACTCCAGATGGTAAGTGAAAATCTAACTCAATTGTTCGTCCATTTTCGACTGCGATGACAAGAGTAGACGTCATCTCCTCTACAAGGTCGCAATCACCATTTCCATTGGGTTCATCAAGTTCAATGATGACGTGATAATATATTCCTTGAACGAACACATCGTTCGCATCATCCTGATTTGCATTTCCATTTAGATTGGTAGCAGCATCCATATCTCCGCTTGAATAGACCAAGGTATGTTGAACGCTTACTTCTGGTGGATCTGCTGTATCATTGATGTCACACATCATGGCCCATTTAACGTTCGTATCGGGAATGTCATTATTCGCATAAGGGAATTTGAACATAATGTAGAGGCGATCATTTGTGTTTCCAGTTGTATCAAACTCTTCAATTTCAAAAACAAGAACAACGGGGATGGAATTGAGTGTTTCTGATTGCTCAATACTTTGTGTCCTTGATTCCATGAAAGCATGTTCGACGATCATAATCATCATACCTGCCACAATTGAGGAAAACAGAAGAATCATGATCATAGTGACCATGGAACTGAGCGCAAACTCTGCTCTATCATCTGAATAAAGCCTGTCCTCCATAACCACCGATACAAGAGGGTGGACTAAATGCTTGCCCATAGTTCGACAGAAAGTCATCTATTGTGGGTATTCAATCCATTGTACGGATTGAGCATCGTAATAATACAATGTACCTTCTGAATTTCTCGACCACTTCACACCGTTTTCTTCCCATTCTTGAGAATTGTTAGTTTCTTGGAGAAGTTGAGTCTCTTCCTGTCCTTGTTGGGCAACTTGTTGGGTAAATGGGCTTACTTTCTCAAGCATGTCTGAATTTCGCTTCATCATTCCAAGACCAGCAAGAATTCCAAGAACAAGTACTGCTACTGCAGTCCAAATCCACATTCCAGTTCCTTCATCTTCAACTTCTGCCTTGATACGGGTTGCATCACCTGGGTAAGCATCCATTCGGTCAGGAGTTCCATCACCATCAGTATCCTTCGATTCGAGGGCATCAAGTGGGAAATCATCTTCTAAATCATTCACACCGTCATTATCTGAATCAAGTTGCTCAAGTGCACATCCATCATCATCAGAAATGCTTGTTGAGTTTGTATTTGGACAGTCGTCCAAATTGTCGGTTACGCCATCAAGGTCGGTGTCTCTTTGACTTGCAACACATCCATCTGCATCGAGTGAAGGGTTGACATCCGTCATCGGGCAAAGATCATCTGCATTGTTTATTGTATCCATATCATCATCAAGTTGCGAAGGTGAACATCCCTCAGCATTCGGCATTTCACCAATTGGAGTTGCTGGGCATACATCGATGTCGTTAGCGATTTGATCCTCGTCATCGTCAAGTTGGCTATCAGAACAACCGTTGACATCAACGACTGAAATGGGTTCGGTTCCTGGGCAAAGATCGACATCATTCTTTACGCCATCGCCATCGTCATCTTTCTGAGAATCAGCACATCCGTCCACATCGACAGATGCTCCAGCAGGAGTTGAACCGCACAAATCAAGATTATCAAAAACACCATCGTTGTCATTGTCTCGTTGTTCAGATGAACAACCGTAACCATCAACAGGACTGCCAGCAGGTGTTAATGGGCATTGATCAATATCGTCAGATAGGCCATCTGAGTCTGTGTCTCTTTGAGAATCAGCACATCCAGATGCATCAACTGTAAGGCCGAGAGCTGTAGATGGGCATGCATCGTATGCATCTTTGATACCATCCAAATCTCCGTCTAATTCCGTATCTGAACAGCCGTTTGTGTTGACAGTTTCACCAGCAGGTGTTGATGGACACACATCGTTTGAATTTGGTACTCCATCGCTGTCATCATCGATTTCAGTGTCCGAACATCCTGTTGCATCGACAACTTGTCCCGCAGGAGTATTTGGGCATAGATCCGGGGAGTTGCCATTTGCATTATCTCCGTATCCATCTCCATCTTGGTCAGCCCATTGTGTTGCATCAGTTGGGAATGAATCTGCATTATTGCCTGCTTGATTATCTCCAAATCCGTCTCCATCCTGATCAGCCCATTGCGTTGAATCAGTTGGGAATGCATCAGGGTCGTTTCCAGCTTGGTTATCGCCGTACCCATCTCCATCTTGGTCAGCCCATTGTGTTGCATCAGTTGGGAATGCATCTCCGTTAGTACCAGTCGGGTTGTCTCCGTATCCATCACCATCTGAATCCTCCCATTGTGTTGGTTCTGTAGGGAAAACATCAGGTGAATTTCCAGTTGGGTTGTCACCATATCCATCCCCATCTTGGTCAGCCCATTGTGTGGAATCGGTTGGGAACTGATCTCCATTAGTGCCAGAGGAGTTATCGCCGTACCCATCTCCATCTTGGTCAGCCCATTGTGTGGCATCGCTTGGCCAAAGGTCAGGATTGCTTCCACTTGGATTGTCTCCATAGCCATCTCCATCAGAATCACTCCATTGTGTTGAGTCTGTTGGGAACGCATCGCCGTATGTGCCGTTTAGATTGTCTCCATAGCCATCTCCATCTTGGTCAGACCATTGAGTTCCATCACTTGGGAATGCATCGGACATGTTTCCATTTGGATTATCTCCATATCCGTCGCCATCTTGATCAGACCATTGAGAACCGTCGGACGGGAAGGCATCTACGTCGTCATTGTAGCCATCGTTGTCAGTATCGACTTGGCTTGACGCACATCCATCAAGATCGACAAGTGATCCAGTTGGTGTGTTTGGACATAG
>Ga0213865_10001759_pt1 | contig 13960 bp, 13 predicted proteins | sample PICome_6_FD_160100 | JGI IMG/M metagenome (GOLD analysis project Ga0213865, IMG submission 160100) | Coastal seawater microbial communities near Pivers Island, North Carolina, United States - PICO282 | ecosystem: Environmental > Aquatic > Marine > Coastal | place: USA: North Carolina...
TCTCCCAACGCTAAGCGTGATTTCGTTGCCAGTCTTCGTGATACTGGATTTGGCGTGCTGAAAAATCATCCACTCAGTCAGGACGATGTTCAGGGGATGTACGATGCTTGGTCAGGTTTCTTTTCTTCTGATTCAAAAATGGAATATGAGTGGGATAGAGAAACTTTTGCTGGACTATTCCCTATTGAAAAATCTGAAACTGCAAAGGGGCAGGACGTTAAAGATTTGAAGGAATTTTTTCATTTCTATGTTGGTGAGAAATGTCCACCAAATCTTCTGGAGCGCACCAGTGCGTATCACAGTAAAGCAACGAACTTAGCAATCGAACTGGTGGGCTGGATAGAAGAAGAAAGTCCTAAAGATGTCAGAGCCTTATACTCTGAGCCACTCGATAAGATGATGATAGGGGCAACTCGCAACTTGTTGCGCATCTTGCATTACCCTCCTCAACCCAGGGCTGTTGAGGTGGCAGGAGTCAGGGCTGCGGCACATGAGGATATTGATTTTTTAACTATACTTCCCTCAGCCAATGAACCGGGTCTTCAAGTGTTGGGAAAAGATGGTTCCTGGCTGGAGGTTCCCTCTGATTTTGGGAATCTAATCGTAAATATTGGCGATATGCTGCAAGAGGCTAGTGGGGGCTATTTCCCATCAACTACCCATCGAGTGGTTAATCCAGAAGGAAATGATCGGTCGAAGTCGAGATTTTCAATTCCTCTATTTTGCCATCCAAGGCCTGAAGTCATTTTGAGTGAGAGGCATACAGCTCAATCCTATCTTGATGAGCGGCTTCATGAGTTGGGCCACAAGAGCTAAAATTGCCAGTAAAGTATCGATCTTAGGTGATCCGCAATATTTTAACTAAGTTCTGGAAAGTTAAATAGAGACATAGTTTTGAATTCTTTTTGATTTGGCTCCAAATGACCCCTCCTTTTGCACAGGTAGGCTCCGTATTTGAAGGCACATGAGTGAACGGAAATTACAGCTATTAATCATTGGTTCAGGCGCTGCGGGGCTTACTGCTGCGATTTACGCGGCTCGGGCTGGATATGAGCCGGTGGTGCTAACTGGCATGCAAAACGGTGGGCAGCTTACGATAACTACTGAAGTTGAAAACTACCCTGGTTTTGCCGAAGCAGTGCAAGGTCCATGGCTGATGGAGCAAATGGAGGCACAAGCGAGGGCAGTGGGCACCGAAATCATTTTTGACACTGTTACCAATGTCAATTTCTCCGCGGGTGCGAAAAATGTAAACGGGGACAGCGGCACAACCTATTCTTGCGATGCTGTTATTGTAGCCACGGGGGCATCGGCCAAATGGTTGGGGCTTCCGTCTGAAGAAAAATTTGCCTCCAAAGGTGTCTCAGCCTGCGCAACGTGCGATGGTTTTTTCTACCGAAATCGAGATGTTGCGGTTGTGGGAGGCGGAAATACCGCAGTCGAAGAGGCTCTATATCTCTCAAAAATTGCTAAGTCCGTAAAACTAATTCATCGTCGGGATGAGCTGCGCGCAGAGAAAATTTTGCAAGAACGATTGCTTGCTACCGAGAATATAACCCCGATTTGGAATGTTACTGTGGACGAAATCCTCGGAGATGAAATGGGGGTAAACGGGATTCGATTGAAATCAACGACCGACGATAGCTTGCAAAATATTGATGTTCATGGTGTTTTTATCGCAATTGGGCACGACCCATCTACAAAATTTCTCAAAGGCGCCATTGATCTAGATGATGAGGGCTACATTATTTGTCCGCCTGGTAGCGTTAGAACTAACGTTAATGGAGTATTTGCGGCCGGTGACTGCGTTGATAAAGTTTATCGTCAGGCTGTAACAGCAGCAGGGATGGGGTGCATGGCAGCTCTAGATGCTGAGAAGTATTTAGCAGAGATGGCGATTTGAGCTGTGCAATAATTAGGAAAAAGCTCACAGATTTTTCTTCGCTTACCTAAATAAATACAGTCTAGATTACCTAAGAGCTTATTGATGAGTGACATATCTGATTTTTCAGAACTTCCGATGCAAGCAGAGGGCTTATTTTGTAAGTTAGATCAGCTTGGGATTGCGCATGAGACTGTCACTCATCCACCTATATTTACAGTTGAGGAGGCTAAGTCTGTTCGCGATCTTCTACGAGGAGCACACACGAAGAACCTATTTCTGAGAAATAAAAAGGGCGCTATGTGGCTCGTCACACTAATGGAGGATAAGCGGGTAGACTTAAAACGTCTTTCCGCACTCCTGAATGCGGGAAAATTGTCTTTTGGTTCACCGGAGCGGCTGTTTTCTAATCTTGGTGTGCGGCCTGGTTCTGTAACGCCGTTTTCAGTAATTAATGATACAGATCATAACGTAACGCTAATTTTAGACAGAGACTTGATGGAGTTCGAGACTTTAAATTTCCACCCTCTCCGCAATGATCAAACTACCAATATTGCAGCTACAGATCTGCTTGTTTTTGCTAGGGCAGTTTCCCATATGCCAACTATTCTAGAAATCCCGCAAAGGACCGAGACATGAGCTTGATTGGTGTAACTCCCTCTTCTCCTCAACCTTCTTCAAACAGCCCATACGTCAAAGATGTTAGCCAAGAAGACTTTGGTGTGCAGGTTATGGAAGCTTCCATGACTGCTCCTGTGATCGTTGATTTTTGGGCACCCTGGTGCGGGCCATGCAAGACATTAACCCCAATTTTGGAAGCTGAAATTGAGAAGGCAGCAGGCGCGGTAACACTTGCAAAGGTTAACATTGATGAGAATCAGGCTTTAGCTGCGCAACTTCGAATTCAGTCTATACCTATGGTATATGCATTTTATCAGGGTCAGCCGATCGATGGATTTCAGGGTGCTCTACCCGCATCAGAGATTGCGGCTTTCATAGGAAAAGTGATTGGTGCCGCTGGAGGGGGACAGCCACAAATTGATCCGGCACAGTTAGAGGAAGCGATTAAGCAAGCTCATGCTCTAATGGCTGGCGGCCAGCTTGATCAGGCTGAGATGCTCGCAACCCAAATTGTTGAAATGAGTGCAGGCGCTATCGAAGCATTAGCGCTGATGGGTCAAGTAATGCTGGCCAAGGGCGATCTAGTTGGTTTGGAAGAGTTCATCGGCAGTTTAGATGACGAAGCCATGAAAAACCCTGCGATCTTAAGCCTTAAAGCTTCAATGGAGCTGGCTGAAGAGGCAGAAGGGCTGCCGTCTATTTCTGAGCTGGAATTTGAGCTGAAAAACAAGCCAGATAATTCTCAGGTCAAGTTTGATCTTAGCCGTGCCCTGGCCGCGCAGGGTCGTGCAGAGGAGGCAATTGAAATGCTTATCTCGGTGCTAAAGCATGACAGAGAATGGAATGATGGAGCTGCAAAACTAAAATTGTTTCAATTTTTTGACGTTTTTGGCCCCTCTAACCCCTTGACGATTCGCGGAAGAAGAAAACTTTCTAGTTTGTTGTTTTCTTAAATTTTTTGTTCCTGGCCAACGGAGCAAGAAAGGTTTCGTTTATGGCGGCATCGCCGCTTCAGTTTTCTGATTTGCCGAATACTCTGTCAATATTTCCATTGACGGGAGCCCTTCTGCTGCCTGGGGGTCAGTTGCCCCTCAATATTTTTGAACCGAGATATATAAGCATGTTTCGCGACGCGATGGCGACCTCTCACCGGTTAATTGGAATGGTTCAGGCTTGTACCGCTAGCCAGGAAATGAGGTCCGGCGATATATATAAAGTTGGGTGTGCGGGCCGTCTTAGTGCATTCTCGGAGACTGATGATGGCCGTTATCTAGTCACATTGAGTGGGTTAATTCGTTTCGATATCTTAGATGAATTACCGCTGCATCCCAGTGGTTACCGACAAATAAGGCCGGATTTTCTAGGTTATGATAGTGACCTTGATCCGGAGGCCTCAGTAATTAGCGATGGACGTCGAGCTGGATTTGTAAAACGAATGAGAGCGTATTTCAAAGCACAGGGTTTCGAAACTGACTGGAATTCTGTGGAACGCGCATCCATGGATGACTTAGTGACATCGCTGGCTATGGCTTGCCCATTTAGCCCTGCAGAGAAGCAGGCGATCTTGGAGATCAGCGACTTCTCGGGGCGCCTTGATACGTTGGAGGGTTTGCTTGCTATGGGAGCCCTGGAAACTCCTGAGCAAAGGCACTAAGTCTGGCGTATGGCTATAGATCCAAAATTGCGGGATGCGTTGGTGTGTCCAATTACTAAGGGGCCGCTAATTTATGATGAGGCGCGGCAGGAGTTAATCTCTAACAGTGCTAAACTGGCTTATCCAATAAAGGATGGACTGCCTGTCATGCTCCCCGCAGAAGCTCGAAAGATTGAAGCTTAGCCCCCAGCAGGTGAGCACGCGAATTAAGACTAGTTAAGGTGATCTGACAAAGGTGTTTCGTCTGACATTATGTCTATCAGGTAATTCTTAAGTCGTGAAGAATCAAAAACATTTAGGCCAATACTTCTGGCAAATCTAATTGGCCCCCATGTGGCGTTGAATAGATTGTGTAGTTGGTCAGTTGCGGCACGCATAGCTTCATTCTGAGGTCGGCGCTTACGCTCATAATTATGCAGTGAAAATTCAGTACTAAGGTCTGCTCCAACTCGCCGAGCTTGTGCCAAGCTGTCTATAACTGCCCCAACATCTGCTAGGCTCAGGTTTAGTCCCTGTCCAGCGAGTGGATGCACCTTATGCGCTGCGTCGCCAATTAAAGCATACCCATTACCCAGGTATGTGCTGGCATTGCTCGCAGACAGAGGGAAGGTTCGAAGCGCCTCAGGGTTGAAACTTAAATCAGTCCTGCAGAAGTCGGATACTTTTTCTTGAAGCTCCGGTAGGTTTTGCAGGCCCAGCCACCGTTCTTTTGTTATGGACCAAACCAAGGACGCCTCGTTAGGATTAGGGAGAGGTAGAACGGCCAGTGGGCCGGAGGGTAGGAAGACCTGTTTAGCAATGCCATCATGAGGTTTGCTCAGTTGCACTGGCGCTGTGACGGCGATTTGTTTGTAAGCCCATGATGAGGCTTTCGCGCTGGGATTAAGCCCTGTTGACCAAGAAGGGTCACAAATTAACGCAATTGCTGCGCCTTCGGTTGAACAAACTTCCATTGCGCTGTCCGAAGCGCTTTCATAGACCTCTATGTGTGAATCACTTATGGCTTTCCAGATTGCTTCCCTAAGTGACGAATTTGGTAGGATTGCTCCTAATGTTCCGTCGCAATTAGGCGTTAAATGTAACTCACCTGGGATTGGGGTGCCGTCGCGATCGGATTGCCAGACATGCATAGCTTTCAATGGAGCCTGTCTAGTAACTTCTACGCCTAGGCTTTCCAGAAACCTTAGGCTGGCAGGGCGCATTGCCCAAGCGCGCGGATCTTTTTTATTTTCAGAGGTTTTTAAACATGGTTTGCGCACCAGTCTTACGGAAAAATTGGCTATAGATAAACCTAACGCAAGACAGTGTGCAACTGGACCATTGCCAAATACTAAAATGTTTTGAGGGACAGACGCCATCACTAGCGCTTAAAGGCACGTTCCTTGGCTTTCCAGTCAGCGCGACATTTTGTTTGCCTAAAGATTAGGCAAACAAGAATAATAAAAAATGATTAATATTTAGGCATATAGTCTGTCGAAGCAGATATTGCCACTATCCTCGCCTCACATCACCATTTGGCACGATATTTGCTTTGATTAACGTGGACATCGCATGGGGCGACGTCATTAAAACTAAGGAGATCAAGCATGAAGCTTGTACGGGCCATTATTAAGCCCTTCAAATTAGAGGATGTGCGCGGCGCTCTTACTGATTTGGGTATCGCAGGCATGACCGTGGCAGAAGTCAAAGGTTATGGCAGGCAAAAGGGTCAAACAGAAATTTATCGTGGAGCAGAGTATGCTGTCGCGTTCGTTCCAAAGCTGCAGCTGGACATTGTTGTCGGTGACGACATGGTTGAGAAAGTGGTCGAGGCCATTGTTTCCAATGCCGCCACGGGGAAGATCGGAGACGGAAAAGTCTTCGTTCTTGATTGCCACGGTGCAACCCGAATTCGCACAGGCGAAGTCGGCGATGCAGCGCTATAACTAATAAAGATTTGAGGACATTGAAAAAATGAAACTCCTAAGAAAATATACGGCTCTCGGAGCTCTTAGCGCCATAATATTTGCCAGTTCGGCTTCGGCACAAGTTACAGCTGAGGAAATGGAAGCAGCAATTGCCGCAGCAACGGGTGACAGTGCATTTGTATTTAATACCTTTTTGTTCCTGTCGCAGGGATTAATTGTAATGTTTATGGCTGCTGGCTTTGCTATGCTTGAGGCTGGCTTTGTGAGAACCAAAAACGTTTCGACGATTTTGCTTAAGAACATCTCGCTCTTTTCGATTGCCGGTATTATGTACTACCTTGTCGGTTATGGCATCATGTATCCAGGCGATTTTAACGGTTTTGTGTCTTGGTCGGGATTCTTGTACCAACCTGATGGTGGAGCAGACCTAGCGACTGGCTATTCCAAGATGTCTGACTGGTTTTTCCAGATGGTATTCGTAGCTACTGCTGCATCAGTGGTTTCCGGAACAGTAGCTGAACGGATTAAACTTTGGCATTTCCTTGGTTTTGTCGTGCTTCTTTCAGCAATAATTTATCCTATTACTGGTTCATGGCAGTGGGGCGGTGGCTGGCTAGCAGAGAGTAATTTCTACGACTTTGCTGGTTCGACACTCGTTCACTCTGTAGGTGGTTGGGCTGCTCTCGTGGGAGCAATTATTATAGGCCCAAGACTGGGTAAATACACAGATGGCACAATAACTCCATTACCTGGATCTTCTATGCCACTTGCAACACTTGGTACATTTATCCTTTGGTTTGGGTGGTTTGGCTTTAACGGCGGTTCTCAGCTAGCCCTTGGTAGTCCAGGGGACGCCAACGCGATTGCCAACATTTATGCTAACACCTTCATTTCCGCTGCCGCGGGTTGTGTAGCAGCGATGTTAGTATCACAATTTATGTACGGCAAGGTAGATCTGACGTTGGCGTTAAATGGTGTCATTGGCGGCCTTGTCTCAATTACCGCAGGGCCTGAGTACACAAATCTACTTATCCCTGTTCTAATTGGTGCAATTGGTGGCGTTTTAATTCCATTCTCAGTTCGTTTGTTAGACACATTAAAGATCGACGATGTGGTTGGCGCAATTCCAGCACACTTGGTCTGCGGTATCTGGGGCACGCTGGCGGTTGGTATATTTTATGCTGACTTTGGAATTGGCACCCAGTTACTCGGCATAATTTCTATTGGTGCATTTACCGTGGTGGCAACAGGTATCGCATGGTACGTGCTGAACCTATTCGGTGGGTTGCGTCCATCAGAGGAAGATGAAATGGCTGGATTGGATAAGTCAGAGCTCGGTATCGAAGCGTATCCAGAGTTTAGTTAGACCTAAATTAAAAATTTATAGGGGAAAAGGCCGCTTTTGCGGCCTTTTTTATTTTCTATTTCAGCCGAAATAGGTTTTATTACAACACATCAGGTCTACGCGAGAAATACATAAGCTCCAATCCATTGCGTTGCAATTGGGCGTAAATTTGCTAAGGAAGTGAATAGCTTAGGCTAACTTCTTTATTTCTTAGTTTATTTTATCATGTCTTGGTTTTCTCGTCTCCGCGGCTCACAGCGCGATCGAAACAATAGCACCACTGGTGATGAGGAAGTCCATGCTGTGAGTTTGAACACAGAAGAGCCAGTTTTTGGCGCGCCAGAGGAGCAGAGGCAAACTATCCTACCTGTTCAGCTCCACCGCCAATTAGTGAGGCTCAGTTGGCGCTCGATCGCATTTGTTTTTTGGTTCGTGGCTGGGCTATTTTCTCTCTCACGAATCTCATACAGTCCACTAGACCCCTCTTGGAATACCGCAACTAGCTCTTCTCCCACTAATATTCTCGGCAGGTTCGGTGCCTATCTGGGGGATGTATTAGTTCAAGGGTTTGGCTTTGCGTCTTGGGTCCTCATTGCGCTATTATTTTTTTTGGGAGTTTGGGTTTGGAATAGCCTAGCGTTTCCTTGGCCATTGCGCCGGTTTGCCTGGCTTTTGTTATCCCTCATATTATGGAGTTTGGCTTTCGCGATGCTTCCGTTCTTGCAGATGGCAGGTGGCTTAATTGGCTTCATTCTTGTAAGTTTTGTACCAGCCTATGCAATACCATTGGCATTGCCAGTTGCAGCAGTGGTTGCTTTTCTTTCAAGTGCTAGAATATTTCTTATCGGACCTAAGAAGCTATGGGCAGCCGGAATTCAGGCTTTGCGTCCTCAGGCTTCGAATTTGGCCCTCGCTACCGAAGACAACAGACGTTGGAGAGATGTCTTTAAACGTCGCAAGTCGGATACTATAGAAGAAGGCCTCCCCAACGCCATACCAAGTTTTCTGGCTCAGGGAGAGGTTGCAGATAATTCTAGTGCGCTTTCCACCATTGAGACCGATGTGCCCAGTGCTCCGCACGAGGGAGCACAGCAAGTTGACTTGGAGCCTACTTATCTGGGTGAAACTCCAAGGCGAGATTTAGTTATTGAAGACGAAGTTAGCGAGAAAATACCCGTCGCCCCTTGGGATGTTCCGCCTGCTTCTGATCAAATACCTAACGGTTCCCCTGAATTTATTTCTCTAGATGGGAGTAATGAAGAGGAGGAGATTGAGCTATTAATTCAGCGCCCGTCGGCGGAACTAGTTGAAACAGCTCAGCTCGCAAGACAGAAGAAGACTTCCTCGGAAGCTTCTTTATCTGACATAGCGGCACCTTCGGCACTTACAGCTTCGTATGAGCCCCCTGCACTAAATTTGTTGTATGAGCCAACAGAGGCTGACCGTGCAGCGGCGATGACGCAAGAAGAGGCAGATGAAACGGCTCGACGACTTGAGGAGACCCTCAAAGATTATGGTGTCAAAGGGGAGATAACACGAGTTTTACCGGGTCCGGTTGTGACACTTTATGAATTGGAGCCTGCGCCTGGTACCAAAACCAGTAGGGTAGTTGGATTAGCAGATGACATTTCACGATCAATGGCAGCGCTTTCAGCTCGAATAGCGCCGGTACCCGGGAAGTCTGTGATTGGTATCGAGCTGCCGAACTCAAAAAGAGAAACCGTATTTTTGCACGAAATGCTGGCTCACAAAGCTTTTTCCGGCTCCAAAGCAGCTTTACCACTTGCACTTGGTAAAGATATAGGGGGGCAGATGATTATGGGCGACTTGGCACAGATGCCCCATCTTTTAGTTGCGGGCACAACAGGATCTGGGAAATCTGTTGCCGTTAACACGATGCTCCTTTCGTTAGTTTACGCGCTTTCACCTGAGCAAGTGCGATTTATCATGATTGATCCCAAGATCTTAGAGCTCTCAATATACGATGGAATTCCACATCTCCTGTCTCCCGTGGTCACCGATCCTAAGAAGGCCGTGGTAGCGCTAAAATGGGTCGTGCAAGAAATGAACCAGCGATATCAGTCAATGAGCACGCTTAATGTGCGAAACATAGCCAATTACAATGCCAAGATCAAAACCGCGCTTGCTAATGGCGAGACTTTAACGCGCCAAGTGCAAGTAGGCTTTGATCCCGATACTGGCGAACCTGTTACTGAAGATCAAGCTTTTGACATGCGGCCATTACCTCACATTGTCGTAATTGTGGATGAGATGGCGGAGCTTATGCTCATGGTAGGAAAAGATATTGAAGCAGCTATTCAATCGATCGCGCAGAAAGCAAGAGCTGCAGGCATTCACATGATAATGGCAACGCAGCGCCCTTCTGTTGATGTAATTACAGGGACAATCAAGGCTAATTTTCCCAGCCGTATTTCGTTCGCAGTATCTTCAAAAATAGACTCAAGAACAGTACTTAACGAGATGGGCGCGGAGCAATTGCTTGGCCAAGGTGATATGCTTTATCAACCAAACGGTGGCCGAACAACACGCGTCCATGGACCTTTCGCCTCTGATGATGAGGTTGAAGCAGTTGTAGCACATCTACGCCAAGTTGGATCGCCAGACTACGTGGAAGCAATCATTGATGAAGAAGCACTTGAGGCCTCAGCTGGACCTGACGGATTGGATCTGCCCTTATTCGAGAAGGAATCTAGTGGTGACGATCTATATGACAGAGCGGTACAAGTAGTTTTACGAGACAAGAAAGCCTCGACATCTCACGTTCAAAGACGCCTCCAAATTGGATATAACCGTGCAGCAAATTTAATTGATAGAATGGAAGACGAGGGACTTATAAGCTCAGCTGATCATGTTGGCCGCCGTAAAATTATGGTTCCAGGGGAGAGTGCAGACGACCCAAAATTCTAACTCACTCGGCAATTATTAAAAGTAGCTTAGTTTGACACTAGATCGCCCTACTTTTGCCGGAAAAAATGGTATAGGCAGGGGTATGTTTTTAAGTGTAATTAGACTTCACAAAGCTATTGCCCTCGTTTCCTTTTGTGTTGCTATATTGGCTCTTCAAGCCGGCGCTCAGTCTGTTTCTGTCTTAAGGCCTAAAATTGAGCAAGCTATAAGCGACATCACGACACAAAGTGGCACGTTCATTCAGATCGATATTGCAACGGGTGAAAGTGAGCGCGGTAGATTTATGATTTCTCGCCCGGGAAAATTGAGATTTGAATACGATGATCAGCCTATGATACTGTTATCCGATGGCCGTCATGTTGCTCAAATTAACACACTAACAAACTCTATTTCACGGGTAAGACTTAATGCCACTCCACTAAGAATTATTCTGTCGGAGAATGTAAACTTGTCAGATGGTATAAGCATCACAAAGATGGAGCAGACACCCGACTCCCTATTTGTAACTCTGTATGAAGTGGGAAAGAGAAACCAAGGGCTTATAACGCTCTTCATGGATGCTGTTACGTTTGAGTTAAAGGGTTGGAAGATTGAAGAGCAAGGTGGCTTGGTCACGGCAGTAATTCTTCAAAACATTCAGACTGGTGTGTCGATTGAGCCAGAGCTTTTCAGGATCCCATCTTGATTTTAGTAACAAAATTCCATCAAAGAAGCATATGATTAGAGCTCCGTTAATAGGCCTTTCTTCTTGCGTTACACATCGCAATGGCGGTGATTATCATGAGGTAAAAAATCAGTATCATGATGCTGTTTTAACCTGCACTTCGGGCCTAGCTTTATCTGTACCTTCACTTGGTCAAAAAATGGATATCCAGGCTTATGTCGATAGCTTAGATGGCTTAGTTCTAACAGGGTCGCTGTCTAACGTTCATCCATCTAGATATGGTGAAATGCCAACTGAAAAGGCTGAGCCGTTTGATGAACAGCGCGATGAAGTAACTTTTCAGCTCTTGGAACTCAGCATAGCGGCTGGTTTACCAACATTGTGTATTTGCCGTGGCTTTCAGGAAGCGGTAGTTTATTTTGGGGGCACGCTGCACCCAATGGTGCACGAGGTCTCTGAACTAAATGACCATCGCAGGCCAGATTTGCCTGATTTAGCGGGCCAATTTGGACTTAACCACAGTGTTGAGGTTTTAGAGGGTTATTGGGCAGATTGGTTGGCAAAAGAGGGTATTTTGCCAGAGAATCGCCAGATTATGATTAACTCGCTACACCTGCAGGGTGTTAAAACGATGGGCCCTAATCTACATATCGAGGCACGCGCCAGTGACGGTCTGGTTGAAGCGTTTTCAGCACCTAATCTTCCTGGATTTTTTTGGGCCGCCCAGTTTCATCCAGAGTGGGATGCAGCAAACGTTCCTCAATACCGGGTAATTTGGGAGGCATTTAGTAGAGCGGCAGAGAGCCGGCGAGATAAGCGCAAATGAAAATAGCCTCTTGGAACGTGAACGGGATAAGGCCACGAAAAGAACAGATATTAGCTCTTTTGCAAAGTCATAACATCGATGTTCTGTGTCTGCAGGAAACTAAGATTGCAGATGAAATATTTCCACATCAAGAATTTATTGATGCAGGCTACTCTCACCTGCATATTATTGGGCAGAAGGCGCATCATGGCGTGGCTATAATCTCTCGGATGCCCTTCGTGGCCAAAGACCGGTGTGTCTTTGCAGGCATCGATGACAAGCGGCATGCGCAGGTGTTGCTGGAGAGTGGGCTTGCGGTGCATTGTTTTTATGTGCCCTCTGGTGGTGACGTGCCAGATAAGGCTGCTAACCCAAAATTTGCCCACAAAATACGTTTCTTGAATGAAATGAAGTTGATGGCTGAAAAACAATCAGGTGCAGCTTTATGGATGGGTGATTTAAATGTTGCCTATCAAGAAAATGACACCTGGGATCACAAAAAAAACCGACGACTTGTTGGGCACTCCGATGAGGAGCGTGCTGCTTTAGCTGCCGTCGTTTCACAGGGACGTTTTCATGATCTGCCTCGACTGGAAGTGGGAGATGACGCTCGTCTTTTTACTTGGTGGGGGTATCGCTATAAGCTCTCTGTGGAAAAAGATTATGGCTGGCGGTTAGATCATATGCTCGCGACACCAGACCTCGCAAAAAGTATCACTAAATGTATGGTTTTAAAAGAAACTCGGCTTTTTGAGCGACCATCAGATCACGTTCCCATCGTGACCGAGTTGTATTAGTTTCCTAACCTGTATCCGCCAGGATCAGTTATCACGATAGCCGACTCACGCGGGCTTTCTTCGATCTTCTGCCGCAGCCGATAGATATGTGTCTCTAAAGTATGGGTGTTTACCGCGGAGTTGTAACCCCAAACTTCCCCTAAGAGGTCTTCTCGGCTCACGGTCTTACCACCCGCTCTGTACAAAAACTTGAGGATTGAAGTTTCTTTTTCTGTTAACTTAATTTTGCGGTCAGAGTCTTTGAACTGAAGCATTTTAAGGCTTGGACGAAAATTATATGGCCCCACCGGAAAGGTTGCATCATCAGATAATTCGTGGGTGCGCAGCTGGGCGCGTATTCTTGCCAGAAGCACATTTAGTCGGAATGGTTTTGTGACGTAATCGTTAGCGCCTGCATCCAATCCTAGAATCGTATCCGCATCGGAGTCCTGTCCAGTCAACATCAAGATAGGCATCTTCAAGCCTTGTCTGCGAAGCAGCTTGCACAAGTCGCGCCCATCCATATCGGGCATGTCTACATCTAAGATGAGGCAATCGTAATCACTCGCCTGTGCGGCTTCCAGACCCTCTTTACCCGAATATACAGCGGAAGAATTAAACTCTTGATGCAAATCAAGTTGTTCTACCAATGAGTCAGCTAGAACTTTATCGTCGTCAACAATCAGAAGACGCTTTTGTGTAACTTTATCCATTCGGTAATCCTAACCACAACTTAAATTAGAAGTCATGTTAACATTTCGTGAGCAACATGCGAAACAATCTAATTCACGGCCGCGTGATTTCTAATTTTTAGATTTAAACAAACAGGACTTGACGATGGCGTTGTAGGCGCTTAGTGCCCGCGCTTCGTAAAGAAACCCAGGCGGATTCCATGAAAGTTGTTAACTCAATAAAAACAATGAAAAAGCGCGATAAAAACTGTCGCGTCGTTCGTCGGCGTGGACGTGTCTATGTCATCAATAAGAAGAACCCGCGGTTCAAAGCGCGCCAAGGGTAGAACTAGTACCTAGTTATTTTGGGGTCCTTTAGGGCCCCTTTTTTTTGTGCTAATTTGATCTAGCCTAAGGATATGCGCTGGCTACTAACCTTACTACTTATAATCCAAGCTGCAGAGGCCGACCAAACAGACACGAGTCTGCCTGATCTTTTTAGTCTTCTTAGCACCACTACTGGAGAGCAGAACCTGGAGGCCCAGGACGCAATTTGGCAGGCCTGGTTTAAAGTTCCTGCGGGGGCTGACCAAGGTCTATTTGATAGGGCAAGACTTATGCTCTCGCGGGGTGAATTATTGGGAGCGATGCCGATTTTTCAGCAATTGGTAATTGATTATCCCGAATTCGCTGAAGCATATAACCAA
>Ga0213865_10001760_pt1 | contig 13959 bp, 10 predicted proteins | sample PICome_6_FD_160100 | JGI IMG/M metagenome (GOLD analysis project Ga0213865, IMG submission 160100) | Coastal seawater microbial communities near Pivers Island, North Carolina, United States - PICO282 | ecosystem: Environmental > Aquatic > Marine > Coastal | place: USA: North Carolina...
GTAGTTCGGGTGGCGCCTTAGCTATAGGTGTGGGTGATCGACTGAATATGCTTCAATACAGCACGTATTTTGTAATATCCCCGGAAGGTTGCGCCAATATTATTTGGAAAACCAGTGACAAAGCCCCTCAAGCCGCTGAGGCTATGGGTGTTACCTCAGAAAACCTTCAGCGTTTGGGAATCGTCGATGAAACTATTCCCGAGCCCCTGGGCGGTGCGCACAGGGATATAGATGCCATCAGTATCACCCTCAGGGAGCGGCTAGTCGATCAATTGCAGCAGTTACAGGCGATTCCTATCGACAAGCTACTGGAACAGCGCTACCAGCGAGTAATGTCCTACGGCAACTAAGCAGCTTCGATTAGCCATCTTTTAGCAGTGATATAGCAGCCATGGCTTCCGGATCGTTGGACTTTAGCTTGTTGGCTATATGATGTTGGAAGAAATAACGAAAATCTTTGTTCCTATCTGCCGAGTACAGACAGTTATCACCCGGCAGAACCGGTGTGTTGACCATTTTCGATTCATCGACCAGCATTGCCTCGATCGAACCACTGCTGAGTAGTCGCCAACTGACCACTTCCTTCAAGGTAATACTTTTGAAGCCATCATCGGAAAGCACGGCGTGTGTGCCAATAGTGTCTGGGATCTCCTGAATTACATCCTGTTCGGATTCGCACTGATACTCGTAATAGTCGGCTGCAGTTTCCAGTTCCACTACCTTGTGGAGGGGGGCAGTAAAGAACAGCTTGTCTACGCCCTGATCATAATAGCCCTGCCATTGGCCATTTAACGGGTCATTTATTGAATCACAGGCCACCAGTGAATCTAGCCAGGGTACCAGTCCAATTACTTCGCCGTCGGTACGTAGGCCCCAGGCTAGAACTTTTACAGAAAACAGTTTGTCGGGGTTTTCGGCATTGCTGTAGAGCATCTCCAAACCATCCAGTTCGGGCGCCATGCGAATAAATTTATTTTCAGAAGTTTCAGAGAGTGGTTTGCGGGTAAAGATATCGATAACATTGTCCATCATTGGGTCAATGGGTGAGTTAGACATACTCATATCTCCTCGATAAGGGGTGATAGCAAAAGGTGCTAACACCACATAAGGTACTCCACAAATTGCTAAAGCACAACACTTTGTGTTTGTATGATAAATAAATCGGCTAGGTTTTTTCATCAATGCTTTTTTTAAGTTAATATTAGACCAGTTTTCTAAGATGTTTAGGATTTGATTTTGGCTTTCAGTGAACCCTGTAGATTCTACTTTGCCTATGGTTCAAATATGAACCCCAGTAGAATGGATGGCAGAGGCTTGGATATAGTGAATATCTCACCCGCGTGGATCGATGGTTTTGTGCTGAAGTTTAATAAGCGCTCACAGCAGGATTCGAGCTTGGGTTGCGCCAACATAGCTTATGATCCCAGCGCAAAAGTCGAAGGGGTGTTGTATGAACTCAAGTCAGCCAGTGAAATTGCCAAATTAGACCCCTATGAGGGTACGCCACGCAGATACAGTCGCGAGGTCTTTGTGGTGCGTAAACCTCAGGGCACCCAGTCTGCATGGTTGTATATAGCCAACCCGAGCGTTATCGACAATCAGTTAAGACCGGCATCTTGGTATCTGGATCACCTGTTGCAGGGTAGAGCCTATATAACAGGCGACTACTGGAAGAATTTGAAGGCAACCCCCTGTGTTGGCCATGCAACAGATCAATGGGATTAGTGTGAAAACAGCCGAACAACAGCGCCTGGCATCCGTTTCTGAATTATTTGAAAGCTTGTTTATGGAGAGTCATAACACGCGATTAATCGGCGGCGCTATTGAACCAATCTACTTGCCGGCCACTGCAGAACAGCCGTTTCATCACTTGATGTACAGACAGGATTATCTGTCCAGTGCATTGCATGAAATTGCTCACTGGTGCATAGCCGGTGCCGACAGGTTGTTGAAGAGAGATTTTGGTTATTGGTACCAGCCAGATGGGCGCTCGTTGGAGGAGCAAATGCAATTCCAGCTTGTTGAAGTTAAGCCCCAGGCCTTGGAGTGGATGTTTGCCAATGCCTGTGGACACAGTTTTAATATAAGCTTAGATAATCTGAGTGGTTCAGAAACACAGGATACAGAGGCTTTGCAACAATTTGAGCGAGCAGTTGTAGACCAATGTTTACAATGGTGTAAAACCAGAGATCTGCCACTCAAAGCAAAACAGTTTATCGATCGCCTTGTCCTCTGTTTTAATATGGCTGATCCCTATAACCTCAACCTGTACCAAACCAGATCCACAGGGGAAAAAATTGAAAATAGTTGCTGATCAAAATATGGCTCTGGCACGTGAACTGTTTGATCAGTTCGGTGAAATTCAATTGCTCCCGGGTCGGGAAATTGATAGACATTCTGTTCGTGACGCTCAAATATTGCTCGTGCGCTCAGTGACTCAGGTCAATGCGGACCTATTGGAAGGTAGCGAGATTGAATTTGTTGGATCGGCTACTGCGGGAACCGATCATATAGACTTAGACTATTTGGCAAAAAACAATATCCACTTTGCCCATGCCGCGGGTTGTAATGCCAATGCTGTGGTCCAGTACGTGTTGTCTAGCCTCTGTTATCTCTGCCCTAATTGGCAAAATAAAACTGTTGGCATCTTGGGCTGTGGCAATGTGGGTGGTCGGCTCTATCAGTACTTTAAAAAATTGGGAGTTAGTACTCTGGTGTGCGACCCCTTTTTGAGTAAAAGCAGTGTTCCAGACTTATGCAGTTTTGATGAGCTGCTGCAAGCGGACATTCTCTCTTTGCACACCCCACTGACCACTGAGGGTGCGCATCCCACCTATCATTTGTTTGACAGACAGACACTTGAGCAGCTCAATCCCAATGCTGTGCTTATCAATGCTGCCAGGGGAGGGGTAATTGATAACCGCGCCCTGTTGCGGCACTTGCAAGCTGACGGTGATTTGCAAGTTGTTCTCGATGTATGGGAGACAGAACCAAATATTGATACTCACTTGTTGGAGTTGGTTGCATTGGCAACACCGCATATTGCCGGTTACAGTGAACAGGGCAAAACTAACGGCTCCACTATGTTGCTCGACAGCCTGGTAGAAAGATACAAACTGCAACTACAGAGGCCTGTGGAGAGGTATATAGATACCAGTTTGACTCAACTGCAGTTGCGCTGTGAAGATATCAATCAAGCGGTGTTGGCCAGTTACGATATCCGCGAGGATGACAAACGCTTGCGTCAAGCTGTCAATCGATCGGGAGCATCGGTACCTGAAGTCTTTGACCAGTTGCGCAAGAACTATCCACAGCGCAAAGAATTTAGCCATTTCAGAATTTCTCGGAATCATCCCAATGTTCGAGAATTGAGTATTCTGGGTTTCGCTACAGACTAGACCGCGATACTTGATAGATGATTATTTTGCTCTGAGTGTTGCCAGAAAGTCCGCTAATCTCGATATCGATTCTGTCAGTTGAGTGTGGTCGGGCAAAAATACAATACGCAGGTGTTGCCGGTCGTCCAGATTAAACGCTGAACCCTGAACCAACAATACGCGCTGCTGTTTAAGTAATTCCAGAACCAGTTGCTCGTCGTCAGCGATCGGATAGACCTCAGGATCCAGTTTTGGAAACAGATACATAGCAGCCTTAGGCTTGAAGCAACTGACTCCGGGAATGGCGGTCAATAGTTCATAGGCCAGATCGCGCTGGGCTAAAAGTCGCCCTCCAGGTAAAACCAAATCCTCAATGCTCTGTCTCCCCCCAAGGGCAGTTTGTACTGCCAGCATCCCCGGTCCATTGGCGCAGAGGCGCATTGAAGCCAGCATATGAAGCCCTTCAATGTAGTTTTTGGCCCGCTGTTGGGCGCCTGAAATCAACAGCCATCCCGATCGAAAACCAGCCAGACGATGGGTTTTAGACAGACCGCTAAAAGTCAGGCAAAGGGTATCTTCGACCAGATCGGAAAGTGGAATATGCACCGCATCATCATAGAGAATTCGGTCGTATATCTCATCGGCAAAAATAACCAAGTTATGTTTTTCGGCAAGTGCGACAAGGGCTTTCAATGTGTGTTCCGAATAGACGGCACCGGTTGGATTATTCGGATTGATAATCACTATGCCTTTGGTTTTGGCGGTTATTTTGGTCGCTATATCGTCGATATCTGGCTGCCAATCATTTTCTTCAACACAACGATAGTGAGTCGGCGTGCCGCCAGACATGGACACAGCGGCTGTCCACAGCGGGTAGTCGGGAGCCGGAATTAAAATTTCGTCCCCGCTATTTAACAGCGCCTGCATAGCCATCACGATTAGCTCGCTGACACCATTACCCATAATCACATCGTCAACATTGGCTGACACCAAGCCCTGTGCTTGGTAGCGTTGCATCACTGCCTTGCGCGCCGAGAACAATCCCTTGCTGTGGCTGTAGCCCTCCGCTTGACGCAGGTTTTGAACCACATCCTGGATAATTTCATCTGGAGCAGCAAAGCCGAAGGCACCTGGGTTGCCTATATTCAGTTTTATAACAGTCTGTCCCTGTTCCTCTAGCCAGTTGGCGTGATCAAGTACTGGGCCGCGGATGTCATAGCAGACACCGCTCAACTTGTCAGATTTTAAAAAGGCGTCCATTAAATAAACCGTAACAAATATGAATTGAGATTAATTGCAGCATTTTACCAGAAATATTGCTCGTCGGTTTATCTACAGAAAGCTAATCATAGAGAGATGTTATATCAGGTTGAGACCCCTACGAGAGCCTGTTCTACCATCTTGACGTTCCGGGCGAGTAATCCATAGCTATCCAGTACAAAAATTGTGTGTCTCAAAATTTATATTTAGTTCCAGAACTCGCGATCTGCCCATAGTAAAAACCTCAAATAAGCACAAAAATATTAATCCTTGGTCTAAAGTAAGGATATGAAAATACTGGAATTAACGCTTGATTGAGATTTTTGGCTGTATGAAAGGTTTGCCGTATATAAAATATAAGGGGTTCGAGTAAGTATCTTACAAGAGCTGTTCAAGCTCTCTTTTCGTGTCAATGAACAGAAAAAAACTTTTTGTGACGCTGCTAACGACTAGATAAACACAGAGCTCTTGTCTCATTGAGCCGGTGAGGGTCTCTCGATAGCTCTTTTAATTCAATCAGTATTGTATAAAGCCTCAGGCTGCCCTGAAGTGCCTAATCAACGATGTGTCGAATTCAATTTGTTAAGTACATAAAGACTATCTCGCTGCATCGCCATTAAAATTCTTAATAATGTGGAAAGTTAAATTTAGATCAAACTCAGTATCTACGCTTTATAATTTAATATAGAGATTAATGCAGTATGAAGAGTACAGGGAATTGTCCACAAGCAAGTAGTTATGTATCCAAGCATTTACTATCAGATCAAGGATTAATCTATGGTGGCTGTTGGATAGCCATAGTTTGCAGCCCTCTGTATTACTTGATTTGGACTTATATTTTCCCCCAAACCTATGACAGTTTATTTTTGCGTTTAAGTTCATCGGTGTTGGCCTTGATAATAATTTTAAACAGATACTGGCCCAGTAGATTGCAGAAATTCTTCCCGCCTATTTGGCTATTTACCCTGCTATATGTCGTGCCATTTACCCATTTTTTTCTAGCACTGAAGAATCAATTTAGCACCGTCTGGATCGTCTGTATTACCTTTGTACCATTTATGTTGGCTTACTTTGTTAGAACCCCTTGGATGACACTGTTATTGCTGGCAATAGCCACACTATGCAGTTTATCTATTTATGTTTTGATAGATGGGTTGCCTTCATTTCTAATTGAATTTCGCAATTTGTCACCCTTAATAGTATTTATTGTGGGTGGCGCAGCAATGCTCAGTTATTCTAATCTCAGGGCACTGGTCAGAGAAAATAAAGCTAGAGTTTTTGCCACTCAAGATCTAGCGGGTTCTATCGCTTATGAAATGCGCAATCCCTTGGCACAGATTCATGGCAATTTGTACCTAATTGAAGAGCTGCAGAAAGAAATTCCCTATATGTACAAAGCTAAACCGATGGTCGTTCAGTATATCGACAATGCTAAACGGGTCATTGAAAGTGGTCTGCAGACGATTGATATCACCATGGATGCGATCAGGGATAAACCGGTTAATCACGAAGAATTTAAACTGCTCTCGGCTAAAGCAGTAGTTGATCAGGCGGTAGCGGATTATGCTTATGAGGAATTGACTCATGCCAAACTGGTATCGGTGGAGGGCGAGGACTTTATGCTAAAGGCCGATCCGGTCATGATGAAATATGTGCTATTCAACCTGCTGAAAAACGCCTTATGGTATGTCAAAACCTTACCGGATTCGGAAGTTAGCATCAGTTTGATACCCAGTGAGGATGGCAGATTTCATACTATTGAAGTGCGTGACGATGGCCCAGGCGTCTCCCCAGAAGAAATTTCTAGTCTGTTTGATGGTTTTTTCACCTCTGGAAGGCACCGAGATACCGGGTTGGGACTGTCTTACTGTAAACGCAGTATGCGTGCATTGGGAGGGGATATTCAATGTCACTCAGAACTGAATCTGTACACTGTGTTTACTCTCTCTTTTCCAGTGGTGTCTGAGGAGGTTTCTAAACAGAGGGATTTTATTCAGAAACAGCAGGAACATGAAACCCTCTCTGTATCTCTGGCAAACAAAAGCGTACTGATTGTTGACGACAACGATTTTAGTCGCAGGTTGATTGAATCAATGCTCGAGAAATTGGAGATACGCTGTATTAGCACTAAAAATGGTCAACAGGCACTGCAGATACTCAGGGAGCACCACTGCGATCTTGTTATAACGGATATGCAGATGCCAGTGATGGACGGTGCAGAATTAATAAAGCAGATTCGTAGCTGCTCTCAAGGTGGTGGGATCGATCCTGGGATACCTATTATTGCCCTAACTGCAGATAGTGGAGAGATGATAGAAACTGCTATTCAAGCCGGTGTCAACGATTACCTGATAAAGCCAATCACCGTTGAAAGTCTTTTAGCTAAACTTGGTTATTGGTTGAGATAGGTTAAAGCTAAAGCTTTTAAGAAGATTAAACTTGGAGCGGGAAACCGGGTTCGAACCGGCGACCTCAACCTTGGCAAGGTTGCGCTCTACCAACTGAGCTATTCCCGCATCGACCTATTTTTTGTTATAGGCGAAATTGGCGTCCCGTAGGGGAGTCGAACCCCTGTTACCGCCGTGAAAGGGCGGTGTCCTAGGCCTCTAGACGAACGGGACTTGTTTGGCTTTGAGGCGCGCATTCTAAGTAGCGGCCCCATGACTGTCAAGGTTTAACTACCGGTAAATCAGCAATTATTAACGCTCACTGTAATGAGCTCTCACCACTTGAAAAGACGTGCTCTATTACATTGAATTAAAAAGTTGACTGTTATTAAACAACAGATAGTTAGCGATTATAAAGCCTGTAAAAGGGTTAAAAATCAGTGATCGAAAAATGCCCTAATCCGCATCGATTGATCCATAGCATCTCGATAACCTAGCTTTATTAAGTGGGTGCAGAAGCTGGGTTCAAATAACAGATAGCTGGCGGCGCTGGTCTCACCGCTGTCGCCACCGCCACTCATTGATGTCAGTAGCAGTCTCAGTGACCTGGGCAATTCCTTTAGATACTGGCTGGCAATTTTATTAATAGATTCACTGGGTGCTATGGACAGCACATCGATAGGACTAAACGGCGTGAGATCGGTATCGCTATGCTGCGTTGAATGAAGTGCACTTGCCAGTTTATTGATGCTGTGAAGGGTCTCAAGGTCACTTTCCATAGCATCGGTAAATGCACTGTTCAGCATATGCCCGATTATGCCAGCAATGGATGGTGGCGGTTGATTTTTGCTACTGTCGGTTGATGTGTGGTGGCTGACGCCAATCGTGACTATTTTTTTAGCGCCCAAATGCAGGGCAGGACTGATGGGCTTTAGCTGTCGCAGCGCACCATCGCCATAATAATTGCCATCGATTTCCACAGCTGGAAAGAGACTGGGAATGGCTGCACTGGCCATTAAATGTTCAATGCCTATATCTGTTGATATGCCCTCGCGACGGGCGCGAGACCAATCTTCCAAACCATCCTGCCCCTGATAAAAGGTCACGGATCGGCCGCTGGTATAGTTGATGGCAGTGATAGCAATGCCCTGCAACTCGCGGTTTTCTATGGCGGTCTCAAGATGCTTGAATTTAACATAATTATTCAGTAGCTGACGCAGCGGACTGTTATCAAGAAAAGAAACGGATTTGCCGCTTTGGTTAGTGCCAAATAGCGAGGTTAAAATCCGCAAAGTATTTGCCGATACTCCGCGAAAATCAGTTCGATAGATATCTTCAGCGTGAAGATTACTCCAGATGGTTTCCAATTTGCGTACCCGCAGTCGAAAGGGTCCCGGTCGTCCAGCAATTGACATGGCATTGATGGCACCGGCCGAGGTGCCGGTGATAATTGGAAAAGGGTTGTAGACTGTGCGCGGTAAAATACTGGCTATCCCTTTGAGCACGCCAACCTGATAGGCGACTCTGGCGCCGCCACCAGTTAGCACCAGTGCTGTTGTCATAGGTGTTGTCCTTTGTAAAAATATCCTTTCAAAAAATACCCAGATTTAGGCCTGCGGCCATCGCCAGTCCAAATTCCTCTGCCTGTTGGATATGATCGCTATTGATCTCACCCTTGGCAATAAGGGGTTCGGCAACTTTGCGCAATGGGTAACCGCGGACGATGCGATCGATCTCTCTGACTGCACCGCTGCCATCGTTTCCAGCGCTGATAAAAATAGCATAGGGAAGATTAATGCGGAAGGGTTCGGCTGGATAGAAAGTGCGATCGAAAAAGTCCTTCAGGGCGCCGCTCATGGTGCCAAAGTTCTCTGGGGTACCCAGTAGAATGCCATCGGCCCACAACAGATCTTCAAGTTTGGCATCGAATGCGGTTGTTAACTGTACGCGGATATCTGCTTCCCTTATACAGCCGCTATACACTGCATTGGCAAGTTGCTCCGTGTTACCAGACTGGCTGTGATAGACAATCAGTACGTTTTTCAAAACTGCACCCAATTTTTACTCTGGTAGTGGATAGTTAGAACTAGACTAAAAGCTGAACGTCACAGTTTAACATCAATCTGCAATCAGGGACGGTAGATGATCTATCTTCTGGCAATTAGTCTGGGCATATTTTCCGTCAGTTACTTCCCCGCATTGCCTAGTATTGAATTTTATCTGGTGATTTTAACTGGACTGGCAGGGTTTGGTTGGGCCACCCATAACCTCCACTGGTATGCTCGCGATACCCTCAGTCAGATATCCGTGCGCTATCTATTGTGCCTGGCTTTGGGAATAGGTTGGGGAGTTATCAGTGCCCACCAGTATTTAGCTCACCAATTGCCTGCAACTATGGATAAACAGACCTTTGTGGTTCAGGGGTCAGTCGTCGGGTTGGTGGATAAAAACGATAGACGATTGCGCATTGAGTTAGCGGTCGATTCTGTTCGATCAGCGGAAAGTTCTCACCCAGAGTTCCTCGATAACACGCCAGCCCTTGAACGCCTGTTGTTGAGCTGGTATCTGCAAAAGCCGGGAAGTTGGGAGGTGCTGGAGAGACATATAGAGTCAGGCGATCACTGGCAGTTAGTGGTGCGCTTGCGGCGACCGCGAGGAATGCTCAACCCCGGTGGTTTTGATTATCAAGCGTGGCTGATTCAGAACGGCTTTTCCGCAACAGGCTATATTATTGAGTCACCGCTCAACCAGCAATTGATCCCCAAACAGCATTCAGGGTTATGTGCTCTTAGGGATGGGATTAGCCGCTTACGGGGGCAGATCCGAGAGGCTATCCAGCAGAGTTCGCTATCGCCGTTGGGCCAGGCAATTATTACCGCGCTTACTATTGGCGATAAGCAGCGACTTGCGAATTGGTGGGATGATCTAATGCAGTGGGGGATTGTGCATCTTTTGGTAATCTCCGGCCTGCATGTGGGGTTGGTGGCATCCTTTGGGTTCTATGCGGGACTATTGATCATCCGATTAGGTTTGCTTTTTACCTATTTTGCACCCAATTTAGCTATGCCGATCAGAGTGCTGCCTCCCGTGTTGGGTTTGATCACGGCGATTATCTATAGTGCTATGGCAGGTTTCTCTCTGCCAACTCAGCGCGCTACCATCGCCGTAGCGGTAGTGATGCTGGCCAAATTATTCTATCGACGGCTAGCTGTGCAGGGAGTATTTTTTTGGACTCTGTTGTTAGTGGCTATCAGTCAGCCGCTGGCAGTACTCAGTGCCAGTTTTTGGTTGTCATTTCTCGCTGTGGCGGTTCTGTTGCTGTGGTTTTCACCTTGGGTTTCTAATGGCACTCAGTGGTATCGATTACTGGGTGCCCAATTGGCTTTGTTTTTTGGCCTAGGCGCCATGAGTCTGTGGTTTATGGGGCACGCATCTTGGCTAGGACCATTGGTCAACCTTATCGCTGTGCCCTGGATATCTCTAGTGGTGGTGCCGCTCTGTCTAATGGCAATGCTTATCTATTTGATATCACCTGATATTGCCTCTGGTATGTGGTCGCTGGCCGACTGGTGCATTGAGGCTCTGTGGTATCTGTTACAAAAGCTTCCCGATGATTGGGGTTTGTTTTACCTGCCACTGCCCATTAATGGGGTTACTCTCAGTTGTCTGCTGTTCGCAGCTGTAGGCGTATTGATTCCAAGAGGCGTACCCAGTCGATGGCTATGTGGCGTGCCATTAGCTGTGATTTTAGTTGTCCCATTGTACAAGCCGCCGTTGCGTTTGACGGTTCTCGATGTAGGTCAGGGGCTAGCGGTGGTGATTGAAATGCCGGATCGGCTCTTAGTTTATGACACTGGGCCGGCCTACAGCGAAGAATTTAATGCCGGCGCTGGTGTAGTAGCGCCATATATCAGGCGCTCCGGGCGCTCAATTATCGATAAATTACTGATTAGTCATGAGGACAATGATCATGCTGGTGGTTTTTATGGGCTCGCAGGTAGTATCGGGGTTGAACAGGCACTGTTGGGACCAGAGTTTTATCGTCGTTATCAAGCTAATACAGTAAATATGCAGACGGTTCCCATTACAAAGATCTGTGAAAACTCTCAGGATTGGTCCTGGCCAATACCCAGATCAATACTCAGCTCAGATGGTCAGCAGCAAGGAGTGATCCATTTTGATATTTTAATGCCCGATATGGCGGATTGGGGAGCGGAGATTCCTTCCGGTAATAACTATTCCTGTGTACTGTTGATTCGCTGGGGTGAGCTGCGCATATTGCTGGCGGGTGATATTGAGCGGGCAGGGGAGCGGGCTCTTTTGGAGCGCTATCAATTAGAACCAATGACTTTGGTTATTGCGCCACATCACGGTAGTAAAACATCCTCTGGCCAAGCTTTTGTGGATCAGCTCAGACCATCCCATGTGGTGTTTTCCGCCGGCTATCGCCATCAGTATGGTCATCCGCACCCTGAGGTTGTGAGCCGCTACCGCAATAGCGGCACTAGGATGTGGAACACTGCTTTACATGGCGGCATTAGTTTCACTTGGAACGCAAATGGTCAATTGGATATAACAACCTCACGCAATGTGCCCGCCAACTATTGGTGGCGATGAAACTGGTCTAGTTTTGACTGCCAGTCAATAGCATATGGCAACTGCCGAGTTTGTGTTAAAGTTGCTTTTGATTTATGTGGAGGTCGAATTAGGGTTTTTAACCGATATTCAGCTGCTGTGCTGAGTAGTGGTTGTTCACCCCGATAAGCGTATATTCTTATGATCCATAGCAACACTTCTTCGGGTACAGCAACCTATGCGCGGCTGCTGCGCTATGTAGGGCGCTACTGGGCAGCATTTCTGGTCAGTATACTGGGCTTGGTAGTACATTCCGCTGCAGAGATAGCTTTTGTCGATTTACTGGGGTATATCACCGATACAGTTGGAGCCCTTACCAGTAGTGGGCAAGCGGCTGCCAATGTCCCTTCAACCGGTATCACTGCCCTATTTGCTAATAGTTTTATTGAAAACTCCAGCCTCAATCAAGGGATGTTGGTTATCCCAATTATGCTGGTGGTTATCAGTTTGGTTCGTGGGCTGGGATACTTGGTTGGCAGCTATGGCCTCGCTTATGTGGCTAATTATTTAGTCCATGAATTGCGCACTGATATACTCAATAAATACTTGAAATTGCCCGTTGAGTTTTTTGATCGCGCTATGGCCGGTCATCTGGTGTCCGTAGTGACCTTTAATGTTCAACAGGTCACTGACGCCGGAACCAAGGCGGTGAAAACGCTGTTACAGCAGGGTAGCTTGGTCTTGGGATTGCTAGGTTACCTATTTTACGTCAACTGGAAATTAACGCTTTTTTTTATTGCCGTAATGCCAATAATTGGGTTGCTGGTATCCTTCGTCAGTCAGCGTTTTCGTCGCATTAGCACCAATATCCAGTCAGCCATGGGCGATGTGACTCATGTCACTCAGGAAGTGGTAAATGGTCAACAGGAAGTGCGAATGTTCGGCGGCACCCAGGTAGAGCAGCAGCGCATGCAGACCGCTAGTCATAATAACCGGCGACAAAATATGAAGATGGCCCTAACCGAGGGCATAAGCAACCCGCTAGTTATTATGATTGTCTCCCTTGCTTTTGCGGCAATCACTGGTTTTATGCTGAGCCCCAGTATCTTGGCCAGCATGAGCACCGGCAGCTTTATTACCTTTCTGGTAGCCTCTGGTATGTTGATTAAGCCCATCCGCCAACTCACTGAAGTCAATAGCGCTATTCAGCGCGGTATTGCAGCCGCTCAGTCTGTTTTCGCTGTATTGGATAGTGATTCCGAGCAAGATCAGGGTGATTTGCAGTTAACAACGGTGCAGGGCAGATTAGAGTTTTGCGATCTGAGTTTTACCTATCAGGGAACAGATCGAGAGGTGCTCAGCGATATCAGTTTTACTGTAGAGGCGGGTCAGACCATTGCTCTGGTGGGCTCCTCTGGTAGTGGTAAGACCACATTGGTAAGTCTTATACCCAGATTTTACAACTTGCTAAAGGGTCAAATACTGTTGGATGGCACAGATATCAAGGATTATTCATTGGTTAACCTGCGCCAGCACATCGCTATTGTCAGCCAGAATGTCACCCTGTTTAACAGCACTGTCTACAATAATATAGCCTATGGCGAATTGGCCAACAGGTCTTTAGCGGAGGTAAAAGAGGCGGCAAAAATAGCCTATGCCCACGAATTTATTGAAGATTTACCACAGGCTTACGATACGGTTATCGGTGATGATGGTGTGATGTTATCCGGTGGGCAGCGGCAGCGACTGGCTATTGCTAGGGCAGTATTAAAGAATGCGCCTATATTGATTTTAGATGAGGCCACCTCAGCCCTAGATACCGACTCTGAGCGATATATACAGGCGGCATTAGAGGATTTGATGAAAGATCGAACTACCTTTGTTATCGCCCATCGCCTGAGTACGGTGGAGAAAGCGGATCGCATTCTGGTTATGGAAGAGGGGCGAATTGTCGAGCAGGGTACCCATAGAGAGCTTTTGGCGGCATCTGGACGCTATGCGCAACTCGCCGATCATCAGCTTGCCGATCCAGAAAGCCTCGAGGCGCAGTCAAACATTGGCTGAGTCTAGACCCTCCAGTTTAGAGCAGGGGTTGGTTCAAGCCTGGTATGCTCAACGGTCTTGGATAATCCTCCTAGTGCCACTGTCATGGTTATTCCGGCTGGTCGCTAAACTGCGGAAAATTGTCTTGCAGGCCCTCTATCAGGGTCGCCATTATCAAGTCCCCGTAACGGTTATTGGCAATATCAGCCTGGGTGGCAGCGGCAAGACCCCGTTGTTGATAGCCTTAGTAAAAGCCTTGTCTGAGCGCGGCTATAGGGTGGCAGTGATCAGTCGAGGATATGGTGGTTCAGCCGTCA
>Ga0213865_10001766_pt1 | contig 13897 bp, 14 predicted proteins | sample PICome_6_FD_160100 | JGI IMG/M metagenome (GOLD analysis project Ga0213865, IMG submission 160100) | Coastal seawater microbial communities near Pivers Island, North Carolina, United States - PICO282 | ecosystem: Environmental > Aquatic > Marine > Coastal | place: USA: North Carolina...
ACGATAAGATGGCATTACTTGTGTAGACTTCTGCATCTTTGAGCCGCTTATGCACTTTTTCTCTTCCAGATTTATTGCGATTCCAAAGTCGCGCGATCACGAATGACATAAATTCATCATGATCGACCTCAGCTCCTGGTTCTGACATGAAAGCCAATGATTTGCTTCCTGATTTGCCTGTACGCTTCATCGCCGAGGAAGCAAGCACCAATCCTTTTGGATTTCTTTGATACACGTCCAGCAAGCCCTTTTTCAAATTTGCCACTGCAGTGTCGAGATCTTCAGAAAATGGAACCTCTTCACCGAGAAGGTCGCTCAGAATTCCAAAGTCGGGTCGTTGAGGATCATTGGGCGCAATGGGCGCCTTTTTCTGTTTAGTAACTGTAGCCATATTTTTTAACTCGTAATAAGTTCATTATAACATGAAATAGTTTAACTGCTTCAAAAAAGTTTGTCCCAAGGTCACCATGAGAAATCAACACGCTAGTTTAAAAGTAGGGGAACGCGATAAAAATTCTGAAGTTAACAGTATCAAATCCGCAAAAGCTAAGTCTGGCGGCAGAAAAAGCTTTGATCAATACGAACTCTACAGCCTACTAAAAGAGTTTTATCGTCACCAAATGGAGATTCTATACGACTTGGTCGTATTGGGATACCCCCTAAATGCCTTTTTAAACGACATTATCTCGAACTATGTATCGGATAATTCGAAGAAGGCTGTAAAATTAGACGTTAAACGCCTCGATCACATTCCACTGGCTGAGGCCAAGGCTCTCAAGGAGGTCCTCTCTCAATTGAATTTGAAAGAAAGCGTTGAACAGGAAGCCTTAGAATTTACTGTATCGACCTTTCAAAAGCTCAGTTACAAGTTAATCTGCAGGGCAGCTGAGTATATCGATGTGAAACAACACGGGTGGTTTGTTCTATCGAGCTCAGAATCGAAAAAAATAACTGCCGGCCTGACTCACAAACTACTGCGTAGCGAGCAATACCAAAATGCATTACTGAAAAGTAATCTAGGTTTGGTCCGTTCAATCTATCATAAAAACAAGTACGTTTACTCACAATTAACCGAAGATATTTTTATCGCCGAGGCGAATCGTGGGCTTTTGACTGCCATCAATCGTTGGTCACCCATGCAGACATGTAAGTTTAGCCCCCTGGTACACCGGTGGGCTCTAAACATGGTTCACTCGTACATTCGCGCTAATAGCCGGAGCATTCGGCTCCCTGCAGGCGTTTACGAAAAGTACTATAAAATCCAGCGCTGCGCTCGGCAGCTTGGCGGCTGGGAACTCATTAACGAGCAGGGGCTCTTATCGGAACTAGCACAACGGACTCAATTTTCGATTTCGACCATATCGCAAACGATCCAGGCATTCCGTGAAACAAGCACGCTTGAGCTAGATAGGGGAATGGGGGATTCTGAGGATGAGGAAGGAGTCAAACTGCATGACGTGATTGCCGATACTCAAGCTCCCGATGTAGGCTCAAATATTGATCACCAAAATATAAGATCCGAACTAAACGAGCTGCTTTCTAGCTTAAAGAAGCAAGATGTTAGAGAATACGCAGCCTTGGCCATGAGTTTTGGACTGTCTCCTGCGCGTGACGTATGTGAAGATGTTGTCAGTGCACATGAAAAGGAGGCCCGGGCGCTTTTAAACAACTGCTTGTTAGGTTTTGATCCTGCAAATGCACGGCAATTGCATTTCACCCAATCCTAATGTGTAGTATCCGCCGACAATTGTGCTAGATTGTTTATGAAAACGTCCCTCAAATTAATGGTGCATAACTAAACTAACAATTCCCAATGACCACCTTAAAAATAGGCCCTTCAAAAGCGATGTTTTTCCGCTTGCTGCTAGGAAGCCCAATTGCATGGATCAGCTTGCTGCACCTGATCTTTCTCGCGGCCCCCAAATTCCGGCTACTGATGTATCAGCTACTGGAAAACTACAATCTGGGGCATCTTTTGGAATCCTATTATCTACTCTTAATTGGAAATAAGGGCTTACTCGCGTTTTCTGCTCTATTGTTGGGATCAGCTGTGACCTCTTATGTTGCCTACAAAACCACAAGTTTTGTTATCAGTGGCGAACCAGAGCACTATTTCATAAATCTTAATTACGGATTATTCATTCGCCAGGGGCCCAAGGGAGGCATTTTTACCATCTCAACCGATTCCAGAATGGTGGGCATGATTACCGATGTCGATGTCTCTAGAAACCTGTTTGATATGCTCTTTAAAATGGGCAGCCTAAACTTTCAAAGTGCAAACGAGACCGGACATACGCACGACAACCGGGTGATCGTTCCCTATGTGTCTCACCCCTACGAAATCAAAGAGTTCATCGATAAAAATAGCAAAATTAAAGATTCTAGGATGAATAGCTTTGTCTAATGAAGACACAAACGTGATTTTTTGGTTTTGTAGCCTTAGTCATGCAAAATTCGATATTATTTACCGCGCTTCTCATCTTGGCAACTGGGTGCTCCCCAGAAATTGTTTCGGTCCCTCAAGACAAGGCCACCCGGCCAGTTGAGTCGTTCGCCCGACTATCAAACTTTACCATCGTACAATCGACTGGTATTGTGACGCCTAAAAATGTACATCGTCTGGTCGGATTTAAACCAGGGGAAATCTCCATCTTAATTGAGAGCGGTTATTATGAGGCCGGAACCATTTGGGCAAAATATAATACCGGTAGCCTAGAATCACGGCTGCAGGTTTTGAAAGGCGAGCACAGCCGTTATATCGAAAGAAATGAAAAATTCCGACAAGCCGAAATCGATATTAAGACTGCCAAGTTAAAGGGCCTGATCGAAACAAATAATGAATTGCTGAAATTATCTGAGGTGGCCCACTCAGAGTCGGAACAGACAAAAGCCTTAATGGTCGAACAATTTGGAGAATTGCCAAGTCCGGCTATTCTAAGGGCCGAAATTCATCATCATAAAAAGTCCTTAGACGAACTCATAGAGCATGGCCGTTCCCGAGAGGAACAAGTCAGGCTCCAAGACTTTGAGAATAAAATCGCTGACCTAGAGCAGCAAATTGAGGATTTGAGCTTAAAATTACCATTCAGCGGATTTGTTGATTTGAAGCCCAACACACATATCGGCCGTCCATTTCAAGTGCTCGGAAACGAATCATTTGGCTCATTAGTCGATCGCGATGCCATCTATCTTGCCCTTAGTAGCCAAAATCTGCAACACATTGATGGGACTATCGAGCAGTTCATCTTAAGCTTAGCGGGTAGCAATGGGCAAACGGCCAGCTTTAGTCATGCCACACTAGAGGAAGTATCCGGCAAGCCATCGATGGTGTATTACTTTGACATTACACAGCTGGACGACTTCAGCCGACAAATTGGGCGAAGCATCGCTGCGAAACTCATGATGCCATTTCCAAACGATGTCTACGAGATTTCTAAGGGATACTTGGTAAAAAATGGGGAAGGGGACAACTGGAAAGAGCGTTTACAGAGCATTTATCCTGAACTCACCTTTGAGTATGAGGGCGCCTATAGTATAGCCGCCTCCCGCTAAGCCAGTCTTCCGACTGGAATTTGCTCGTCTCAAATTAGTAACTTCCAAATCTATGATTGAAGTAAAAAATTTAACCTTTGGTTACGGCGAAAAGTATATCTTCGAGAATTACAACAACCAATTCTCTAGCGGCATACACTTAATAAAGGGATTTTCCTCATGTGGAAAAACAACCCTACTTAAGCTTATTGCTGGTCTTTTGAGTTTTAAACAGGGCAGTATCACCTATAAGGGTAAAGCAGTCGGCGGGAAGGCCTATCTGCGCGACCAGTTGGGCTACGTCTTTCAAGACCTGAATCTTCTCCCGGACGCAAGTATCGAGCGAAACATGCTGATTCGGGCATCTCTGAATTCTAATGATATGAAGCTGATTACCCAACGAATCCAAGAGTTCTCAGCAATGCTGGGCTTAACAGATTTGATGCAAAGCTCCCCCGAACAACTTTCATTGGGCCAACAGCAGCGAGCCGCGGTTATGCGCGCGATCATCCACATGCCCCACATTCTGATCATGGACGAGCCGACCTCTAGTTTAGATGATTTGAATACTGAAGTTATCAAAAGGGTAATCGAACAATTTGTTCATTTGAACAATGATCGAGTTGTATTGGTAGCTACGCATGACGAACGCTTAAATTCAATCGCTGATGAAATCTATGACTTTAATAAATTCCTACCTATTGATCGACACTTGGAAACGATGGTGCGAAGCACCCGTTAGTCCACTTGCTCGATTAAGCGTCACCACATTCTTTGCGGCAGTTGGCTTCTTGCTGGTGGGCGCACTCAATAAATTTGAGGAAAAAATCATCGATGAACTCAATGACTTGGGAGCAAATCGAATACAAATTCGGGAAAGGGTGAGTTCTTTTGCTGAACTGGATGGTGGCCTATTTTTGGATGGTTTTGGCCCTTACCTTTCATACGGAATCCTACCACTTCAAGCTCAAGTAGAAACTAAGCATACCTTCCCGGTCTACGCACTCAGTGATTCAGATTGGGATCGGGTAGGGGAGCTGTTCCCAGGCCTTCCATTGCATGCGCCCCTCATTCTTTCTAATAAGCTGACAAGTCATTCCCCCATCGGCTTGAACATCAAAATCGGAAACTTGGAATTTGAGGCATCCATTCTCAATCGAGTCGACAGCCTGTTACACTCCTATTTCGGTGAAGCAGTCTTGATCAGCTATTCGGAAGTCGTCCCCATTGGAAACTTATCCCATCATCGAATGTACCAGATCGACATGCATGATCATGGAGCCATTCGATCTGCTCTAGCATCGTGGATCGCGTTGGAAGGCTTTATCCCTAACAAATATCAGTATACGGATGCCAGTCAATTGAAGTCCAAATTAGAGCGTTTTAAGCGCACAAAAGCTCAAGTTCTGATTGGTGCTTCATTCACCATTGGGTTTTTGGTCATCTTAATGTATATGAGTCTAACCATCATGGAGTTTAAGCAAAGCAAATACGTTGTGGCATTGATGAAGTCCTTTGGCGTATCTCAGGCAGTCATCTTTTTCCAAAGGATGCTCGAAAACATCGGCATCGTCATCGTTTCATTTGGAATTGGCTTGATGGTATCTCTGACGGTTTCGCTGCAGCATAGTTTTCTGAGTCAGATAATCATCTATAATGCACGAGGCACGATAGCGATGTGCATCATTGCTGCAAGTGGTATGTTGGCTGCCTTCATAGCGACTCTGCCAGTGCTTTTGTACCTTAAAGCTGATCCTGGTAAAATTTTAAAATAACGAATTAACTACTATGTCTATTGGAAAATCATCTGAACTGCCATCCTCATCCATACTAAGCGGAAAGGAAGTTACCTTCTTAGAGCCCATCTCGAAAATTGGGACTCAATTCGTCGCGCCCTTCTTTAGGGTCAAAACTAAAGCGCCGGAAGGTGCGAATCGCCTTTGGGATATACGCAACGATCCTGAAATCAACTATGTTGATGGGCGACTGGTTTGGATGGAGCAAGTCGAGCAAGCCCCCTATGAGCACAGCGGTCGCACACAGCCGGATGTTTACATGAATTACTATTTGGAGGATTCCGAGGATCCGAATCACATCCAAATCATTCAGTCCAAAATGACCTCACTAGGGCGAGACTTGGCTAATTGTATGTTGTCGGTTGAACCGGAAAGGCCTGTTAGAGTACGTTTGTATCAGTACAAAAGAGACAAGCTTAGGGCTGGGGTCTGCATGGAAACAGATCTGGATTCGGAAACATTGACTCGGATCAAATGGAAATTTGAAAAGTCCAAAGTCTTTAAGGCCAAAAAAATTAATCATCCTAATGGCGAAGTATTTTGGGATTGGACTGAAGTAGATGACTTGTTGTTCAACGAGCTTGATCTATTTGCTCGAAAGCACTTTTATCGGACTAATGCGCAATCCGTGACCTCGGAGCCTACTATGGCCGTCAAAACGGAGGCGCCGGCTCGCAAACAAGGATTTTACCCTAACATTCCAACGGATCATAAGTCGTATTGTGAACTCATATTTAGGGTTTGCTGTGGAAAATTCAAGTCACTTGCGGAGGTCAACGAGGCCGTCAAAAAACACTTTGAGGGTACTCCATTCGAAGATGCCCAACAGCGTAAGCGGTTTTTTTGGGGCGTTTTAACTTCAAATCTACCAGGGGCGATCACTCCGGACACCAAGCTAGATACACTGGTGGTGATCGCATATTATTCCAAATCATCCATCTTTGTTAAAGATGGTGCTGATGCAATCCATAGCGCGGCCGACTCTTACTGGGATTTTGGACAACGTCATAAACTGACGAATGGCGCTCTCAAAAAAGCATACATCACCGCCTACAATAAAATGCTGTGAACGTTTAGCAACCCGGTAATTTAGTGAATGGTAGCTACCTGTATGCCCGAAAATAAATCAGATTCCAAGCCTTCCGAAGAACGCAAAGGCCATTTCTACGCTAAGCTAATTGAATGGAGTTTAGTGGCGAAGGCGCCTCAGCGCCACCTGATTCAATTGACTGTAGAGTGCCCAGAGGGGACTTCAATATCGATTGAGTATCACGATTACGAAAGGATGCACAAAAATGATTGGGATGCGTATATTGGTCAGACGTTAAGTATCCCACGTTCAGTCAAAACCGATTCCGGTTTATTGCTTAATTGCCCTATGACTCCCATACTTTTAGCTAATAAAGCAGCTGATGCGCCTAAAAGTAACCCTCAAGACGAGTTCTGTAGCAAAGAATCGGATCCAAATAAGATGGTGGAGCTAGATATTGCTCGTATGGCTTTGGTCGCCAAGGAAGCCATGCTGAGGTCAGCAGCATTACATCAGGAATTGCAAGATAGCTGTAAATTGCCGGCCACAAGTGAAGCCATTTTGTCTACAGGATGGCGGTTCTATGAAGGTGCAATTCGATTGAGGCACTGGTGTAATATTGATCCCAAAACACTGGGGGAAGGCAACAACAGCACAAACTTTTCGTGAAAATATCACTTTAAACCAACTTTTTCACGAAAAAAATTGTTAAATACGTGAAAAGTATCACTTTAAAATCGTGCAAAAAAACGCCAAAATAATTCAGCGGATTAACTCGCTTCAGAAATGCTTTCTTAAGCTGAAGGACGGGAACGATGCATTGCTTCGTTTGCTCTATGAGGCCGAAGTTTCAGAGCAGGTCTACAACTCGAATGCGATCGAAAACAGTACCCTAACACTCGAAGAAACGGACCGAATACTCCGAGAAATTAATTTGGATCGATTCGTCACGGAACGTGAATTGTTCGAAGCAAAAAATCTGGCGCGTGTTGTTGCTTACATCCACCAGGTCGCGCCGGAAAAAGCTCTAGATTTAGAAATGATGCTATTACTCCACAAAATGCTCATTAGCAATATTCGCGATGACATTGCTGGGCGCATCCGTGAAGGAAAAGAATGGGTTCGTGTGGGTAGCCACATTGCTGCAGATCCTTTGAGACTTCGTGAGCTAATCCATTCAATGTTCGTCGAATATCAAAGTAGCGGACAAGATCATATCGTGAAACGGATTGCTCGATTCCATCTTCGATTCGAACACATTCATCCGTTCGTGGATGGTAATGGTCGAATCGGCCGAGTCCTGAACAACTATTTGCTAATTCGCGAAGGCCATGTGCCGATTAACATCAAATTCACTGATCGAAGCTTGTACTACGATGCGTTCAAAGCTTTCGATCAAAACGAAGAAACGAAAATCATGGAGCAAATCGTCGCTCGTTCACTGACGAACAGCTACCACAAGCGCCTAGCCTATTTGGAGCGCCAGGAAATAATGCCTCTCAATGATTTCGCAAAAGCAACGAAACAAGCTCACAACAATCTAATCAACAAGGCGAATCGCCAAACAATAAGTGCATTTCTCGAAAAAGGGCGATGGATGATTGGAAGGGACTTGTAGTCCATGTTCTCAAACTTCGATAAGGGCAGTATCAGGGATTTGCTGGAGGCCCATTCATTTGTGTGGGCCGGGGCTACATAAGATAGCCATTCGTACCAGCCAATATTCGCGTTCGTAGCTTTTCCAGTAACCAAATCATTAACCCATCCATACAACAATCAATATAATTATGAGTTTCAATAAAGTCATCCTCATGGGGAACCTTACCCGCGACCCAGAAACGCGCGTTACCGCAAGTGGTCTTACGATCTCAAAACTAGGTCTTGCAGTGAGTCGTAAATATAGAGACAAGACTGACAATATCGCCGAGGAAACAACCTTCGTCGATGTGGATGCTTTCGGAAAGAAGGCCGAGGTCATCCAAAAGTACTTCGCAAAGGGCTCCAAGATCCTCGTTGAGGGACGCCTGCGGCTCGATAGGTGGGAATCTCAAGATGGTACCCCTCGCAGTAAGCTATCTGTTGTTTTGGAAAACTTCTCCTTTGCCGGATCAAATGATCGATCCAGCTCTCAAGATTCGGATCCCTCAAACAACGTTACACAATTCAATGGTCAATCGGGCAATCCCGATAATGCACAATCGGCACCGTCCGATGATGTATTTGACGACGACGTTCCTTTCTAGTGTGTATGGTTCAACTATGGCCATCCCTGCTTCTGCGGGGTGGGGGTGGCCATTTCATCACATTTCCATGCTTGGCCCGTTGTTCGGGTCTCCGGGGATGCGGCCATTATACACCAATTGTTTTCTCACTCGATCGTAGTACTCGTCTTCAGTTTCTTTTCGACCTTCGACCTTTGGCTCAACTTCTTTTACTGTATCCTTAATCAAAGTATCCATCGTTTTGCTTAGTTCCGCTTTGCTGATCGGAGTGTTTCGCTTTTCCAAGCCTTCTTGTTCATACGAATCCAATAGTTTATCGAGTCCAACCTTTTTTCCATCGAGGACCAATTCGTCAAAATTTGGAACTCCGTGGTTTTCATCAAATCTCAAAGTGAATCGTAAATCTTCAATATCTTTTACTAAATTGTGGAAGGCATTCAACTTTTCATTAGCGACGATGGGGACTTGCTTATTTTCACTAGCCACGACGAGCATCCGCTCGCGACCAAGGATAGCGGGAATCTCTTTAAGTTGTACAAGCTCTATTGTTTCATTTGGCCCAGGACTCTCAGCAAATACACCTTCCATTTTAGAAACTTTTAAATCTTCGTCCTGTGCCTTGGCAGGGTCTCCTCCATTATCCATGGCCGGTCCGACCGGTTCGGAAGCCAGCTTAATTTGCTCGATGCCGACTACATCTCCTAGAATCAGCTCGATGCCGTCTTCTTTATCCAGGCCTTCCAGCTGGATACTACCTTTTTTAATGTTACTGACATACCTAGGGGCGACCTTAGTTTCCGATAGTACCTTATCTGGTCCGACGCTAGTTTCCTGATCTTCATGTGCTATGTCTCCTAAAAATTCATCAATAATAACGTTATCCTCTGGGTTCGAATATCGTCCATTCTCAACGTCTTGCTCGAATTGACGGTCACGGCGCACTTTATCATCATCAACTTCCTTATCGTTTACGGCTTTCTTGTCCCTTTCTTGAATCTCATTTTTTAAATGCTTTGTCGTTTCCAGCGCTTCTATTTCCTGTTGCTTGGTTGCCGGTTCCGGCTCTTTTTGGGTAGCGGGCGCTTTCTCTTTGCCATCCGGTTCTTTTCCGGAATGCACATGTTCAATTTTAATATTTAGGCGCGGAGCAAAAAACTTCAAAAATGAACCCACTCCTTTCACTGCAGCTTTCAATTGATGCCACATATAAATGTTCAAATCCAAGAAATTGTAGACTACTTTTTCAAATGAATTCAGCTGTTCGTAATGTACTCGTTTACTTTCACTCTTGGCGCCAATGATCCGATCTAGTTTTTTTTGAAAGCGTGTTGGGTGGGTAGCAAAGCGCTCACGACGTTCTTTATCTATAATTTTATCTTTCTCCGATTCTGTATATTCAGGTTCACTACTCATAATAACATTATAACATAATCTTTTGAGATGCATCCAAGTTTAGTACCCATCGTTAAATGGGCCGTCTGTTTCTTTCCGATCTGGCTTCTACTTCCTGACTTTTTTACTGAAGGATGGTTTAGCGTGATTACTGTGATTGTAATTAACGTCGTGTTGTTTATTGCCTTTAACCACAAAGAAATCAATCAGGAAACGCAGCAGCGGCGGGGGAGCACCAAAACGGTAGAGCATTTCGGTCCCATTACCAGTGATAAGCAACGGCCTCTAAAAATTTCCGATTATTATGATCACGCCTGTCGTAAGTATGATCAAGCTGAACAACTGAAGACTAAGATCAATTGCTTCTTGAGCGGTTCCATATTTGAAGTCTCAACCAGGCAGTTTGGTACTCTAAAATTTCGAATTGCTGGGATTGAGGCCTTTAATGACGCGGATGCCATTGAACGGCTAGAAGAGTTGGTTGATTTTTCGCATGTACTCATTGAAGGGCATGGCGAAGCTCCAAACCAAACGATTTACGCTCAAGTATACAATGATTTGGGCAATGACATTGGGGCCATTTTGGTTCGAGAGGGCTTAGCGAAGTGTATCCCAACTTGGGATCCTAAAAATATTTATGAACGCTACGAAAAGGAGGCCAAACAAAACAAAGTTGGCGGATGGGCCTAAATTAGCTATGCAAAAAGAAAACTTACTATCACTATGGCAGTTTTTAATTCTTAAGGCCATCGTATTCATACTGGGTAGAGCCGGACTCTTCACGATCATTGTAACAGGATTGTCAGTGCTGATCTTGTCCCACATGGGTTATAATACCCAGCATTTGGAATACATTTGGTATGTGCAGTTGGGGTTAAGCGCAGCCTGCAGCATATTTCTTTTTGTTATTAGCGCTAATTTATCCATCGATCTTCTGTCTTATTATGAGTTTCAATTACTTCCTTACACAATAACCGGATTGCTGGCACTCAATGGACTGTATGCACTAAGCGTAGTTTTTACTTTGTTAAGTTATCGAACTTACGTCATTCATGCTAGAATACTAGAACTCAAGTCTTTGGACAAAATATAAACCAACACCATTCTCGTGAAGATCTATTCCATCATACTCTTATCTTTAGTTCCTGCATTGGGTGTCCACGCAGATTTTAAACTTCGTTTGCCATGGAAAACATACATTATAGGCGCAACTAATTCTAATGTGATGAACTTGGCAGGCCCCAAAGTCGCAGAGAATGATCAAGGTCCCAAACCGCAAGTGACCACCAACAAGGCCGCGGATGAGCCAGCGATTGCCGATTCAGCTCAACCAGCTGAGGAAGAGGCCACCCAGACATTTGAGTTTATTCCAATTGAAGAGGTCTCGGATCCCGAGAATTCGGAATTCGAAGTTTCTGACCCGGGTCCCGTCACTCCTGGAGACGTCTATACACCGGTCTCATTAATAGAGGGCCCGAATGAAATAGGGGATTTCAAGGGCGTCCCTAAGAGTAATGAGATTCGCCCGGAAGCAGACGTCGCCATCTCAGCTTTACAGACAGAGCTCAATGTTGTGATGACGTATGCGAACAACGACATTATCGAAATCAACTACCATAAATTCACGCAGGCAATTGCTCAGGCACTGTTCAATCAGATTCACGCATTAAAGGTGAATGCGGATATCGCGATGAGAGATGAGGAAAAGTTGCAGCTGAAAAATCAACTGTCGGCCGCAAAAGTAACAATTGAGGCGTTATCAACGGAAATTGCTCAAAAGGAGGAGTCAATTACGGAACTGACCGCTGAGAACCTGAAGCTCAAAGACAGTCTTCAAGCATACGACTTACAAAACTTAGTAACTCTCGGAGAGGTTGCTTTACCCTTTAATCACTATGAAATTTTTCCAAATTCTAAAGATGAGTTTATTCATCAGGTCACTCAGGTATTAAAATCCTTGGAAAAACTCAAAGTTGAGCTGGATGCTGCAAATGAAATGAACGTCTATTTTCAGCAGGAATTGAAAACCAGTCAGGCTGAAAACAGAGAGCTCATAGCAGAAAAATCAGCACTGACTGAGTACAAGAGGATTCACGAAGAGATCAAAGACAACCGTGAAAGGATGATTACCGAACTACGCAATGAGCTCAGTAAAAGTGAAATTCGGTACAACAACCTATTGAGTCGAGTTGAGACAGATTCCATTAAAAATGAAACTCTGATGAAGGAAAGGGATGCTCGCTTAGTCGAAGCACTCAATCGCATAGAATCCTTAACCAGTCAGATCGCGAAGTTATCAAAGATTTCCGATTCGGGAGTCTTAATGGTGTCCAAACCCAATGGAGACAGACGGCCATTAGAGTACGATCTCGAAAAAATTCGGGCAATGATCACCAACGTTCTTCAATCCACCAACAATTATTCATATATTCAGGCACCCAGACTCGCTAATTTGAAACATGTTATTAGGGACGTACTCCTGACCAAAATAGAGGACACCTATCAATCGGTCTTACCAAAGCTAAAAAGTGACCTGATCGAACAGTCTTTCATGGTAGATGGGATGACATTCCTCGCAGAGCAGGATCATCTGTTGGTTAATTGCCAGGGGACCTACACGCTGCTGTTTGGAAAGTCTGGTCAAATTCTGAAATTTTCTTACGCCAGCCAGGTCAAACTTATCCCGACGCAAACAACCATAGAAAATAATTCTGGTTTCATTATTACAACAATTGACGAGTCGGAACCAAAACGAATCGACTAAACTTTTCTCATCCTTTTTAGCCATGACTAGACTCATAAATCGCTTTATCCGAAATACTATCTTTTCGATAACAATTTTGTGCGTGTCGGGTTACTTCCTGAAAGAGAAGCGGCCGGAACTGTTTCACAAATGGTCCGAAGTTGTCATTGGTGCCTTTCACAAAGAGTTTGCTCACTATAATTCAACAGCTGACGACTTTAATTTTGCTCAGAATAAAACAGAGGCCACAGTTTATACTGCGCCGAATTCAGACGGATTTATTCCATGGGATACCCCTCGCGGTAACAGGTTAAATCTGCTCAAGAGTGATGCATTCATTTCCGCCTTTGATTCTGCGCGCGGCTTACCTGCTTGGGTTGCCTACAGATTATCGCCCCCCCGTTATAATCAGGCCTACCAGAGGCCAGATGATGATCCTTTTTATGCAGACACAGATGCCGCGGTAGTCGTTCATCCAGATGATTACAAATATTCCGGATATGATCGTGGTCATATGGCTCCAGCCTATGCCATCTCTACGCGCTACGGTAGTGATGCTGTACTGGAGACTTTTAAGATGTCGAATATTGTCCCACAATTACCAAATTTGAATCGGCGGTCCTGGAAAAATGCTGAACTTTACTTGGCCAAAAAATTTAGCTCCAGGCAGGAGGCCACCTACATCGTGTGCGGGCCTATCTTCGATTCAAGTCGCACTTTTCTAAATCAATCCAGCCTTGGTCGAAAAATTGAGATTCCGGATGCTTTTTTTATGATGGCGATCGGTATAACCGGTAATACTTACGAAACCTTTTCAATTGTGCTCCCGCAAACAGTTGATTCAACTGCAGACTATCGAGACTATGCGGTTTCAATTGATTATATTGAGAGCAAGACCGGGATTGATTTTTATCATGAGCTACCAGACATAGAAGAGGACCCTATGGAACGCAAAATCCCACAAATAAACTAACCCTGTTTTATATGATCAAATTAAAGTATCAAAAGCTAAGCTTTAAGATTATGCACCTCCGACCCGCCAAAATGGAAGAACTTCTGAGGGGGTCTGCTTCTAATGGGCCCCTGTCTCCAGCTCCAAACAACGGCAAACAAAAAGAAAGCATTTGGAAGGTTTATCTTAAAGACGCTGCTGGAAATGACTGGGACGGGTATTTCGGGCCAG
>Ga0213865_10001777_pt1 | contig 13854 bp, 7 predicted proteins | sample PICome_6_FD_160100 | JGI IMG/M metagenome (GOLD analysis project Ga0213865, IMG submission 160100) | Coastal seawater microbial communities near Pivers Island, North Carolina, United States - PICO282 | ecosystem: Environmental > Aquatic > Marine > Coastal | place: USA: North Carolina | collected...
CCAATGCATTACAACTTGTTTACTTTACCAATACAAGACGAGCCGGTTGTTGGGCAAAATACATGGCTCATCAAGGGTTTTGATCTTCTAGACTCTGTAGTTAAATGGAGCGAAGATGCTGGGATTTATGTGATACTTGATTTACATGCAGCGCCTGGAGGACAAGGATATGATTCAGGTATTAGTGATTATGATCCTTCCAAACCATCTTTATGGGAAAACGCATTTAATAAATCCAAAACGGTAGCCCTTTGGAAAAAGTTGGCGGAGCATTTTGCCAATGACACCACTATAGCTGGTTATGATTTAATTAATGAACCAAATTGGAATTTACCAGGAGGTGGTCCGCTAAGAGCTCTTTATGAAGATATTACAGATAGTATACGCAGCGTTGATACCAATCACTTAATTTTCATAGAAGGTAATTGGTTTGCAAATACATTCACTGGTCTTACGCCTCCTTGGGATAACAATATGGCATATTCGCCACATAAATATTGGTCTCCGGTCAATAGCGTTGCGGATATTCAATACGGTCTAGACTTGCGAGATGCATATAATGTGCCTATATGGTTTGGTGAAACGGGAGAAAATTCCAATGCTTGGTACACTGGACTTATTACCATTATGGAATCTGAAGGCGTCGGTTGGGCGTGGTGGCCTTTGAAGAAGATTGAAACCATTAATGCTCCATTGAGTATTACGAAGAGCCCGGGTTATCAAAACCTTTTGAATTATTGGAGTGGAGGTGGAACTGCGCCGAGCGTTACAGCGGCAACTTCTACACTTATGCAATTAACCACGGATCTTAAAGCAGAAAACTGCACCTATAATAGAGGAGTTATAGATGCCATGTTCCGTCAAATATATGACACGACTGCTGTTGCTTGGAGGGATCATGTATTGCCAGGAGTGGTCCATGCTTCCGAATATGATATGGGTCCTTTGGGAGTAGCATATTATGATACTGAGTCCATGCAACTGAACCCACCTCCCGCTTGGAATAGTGGATGGACCTACAGAAATGATGGTGTAGATATAGAGCGGTTGGTAGACTTTGTGAATAGCAACGGCTATATGGTTGGGTTTGTAGATACTGACGATTGGATGCAATATACTGTTGACATTCCACAGGATAGTGTTTATACCGTGACCGTGAGGCAAGGAGCTGGAAGTTCTACTGGCGGTAATTTTTATTTTGAAGCAGATGGCGTTAGGCTCACCCCAAACTACTATGCCACAAATACCGGCAGTTGGACGGTCATGGCGGATAAAGTCATTCCCAATGTAATCCTGTCTAGTGAGGATAAAGCCTTGCGATTTGTTGCAAATGCGGGAGGGTTTAATGTCTCAAGTTTTGAATTTGAGGCAACAGGTAGCACAACAACTTTAGATGCAGAATATGTTCATTCATTAACGCATACTTACACTCAAATTGAAATCCAAACCAATAAACCTGTTGATACTGCAAATCTCGGAAATACAAGTGCGTTCTATGTGACTATAAACGGAACCCAGAGCCCTGTAGTTCAAATTGATGCAAGCCTCAACAATTCTAGGAATTTGATTCTTACCCTAGCGAATTCTATGACCTTTTTAGACGAAATGAAGGTATCGTATTCAGGTACTTCATTGAAAGCAAAGGACGGCACTGAAGTGAAGCCATTTACTCTAGAACTTGTAGAGAACACCTTGCCAACAGTTCATGTTATTCCTGGTAAAATTGAAGCTGAAGAATATACTTCAATGGATGGTATTTCGTTAGAAAACACCACAGACGCCGGTGGCGGACAAAATATAGGATATCTAGATGCTGGAGACTATTTGCTCTACGATGTTAAGGTATTGCATAACGCTACCTATTCAATTGACTATCGTCATGCGTCACAAAGTAATGGAGTCATTCAATTTGAGTTATTTGATACGCTGGGTACACTCATAAGCACGCTTCCAATGGCAACGCTAGCATCAACCGGAGGATGGCAAACATGGACTACCACGAACGAGAATGCCGGTGTATTAGCTTCCGGTGATTATGTATTGAAACTCAACGTCATTCAGGCACCGGTAAATATCAACTGGTTTAATTTTGTAAAAGGAGTTGGTATAGCGGAAGAGGCAATAGAAGATGGCTTGATGTTATTCCCTAACCCAACTAGAGACGGTTTTACAGTTAGAGGGGCATGGGAGGATCAGACACCGCTACAGATATTTATTTATGACGACTCAGGCAAACTTTGGCACAGAGAGAAAGGGAATTACCGCGAGGATTATTTTATCTCAACCGCGGATTTGAATTCGGGTACTTATTATGTAACTGCCGTTGCTCCAGGAAACAGGTATACTGAAAAATTAGTGGTATTGAAATAATCTAGTTGCTAAACCAAAGGTCTTGCAGTCTGATTTGCTCTTGATTTAGGTTTTGCCCAAAGAAAATTCTATGCTTCTCATTCTGTACCTCAATAGATTCAACGGTATACGGAATGGTCAATTTTTGATTACCTCTTTCCACATTTAAATTGAATACAGAGCCTTCAATGGGTTCGCCATATTCATTTAGCCATCTTGTAGAGAATATTTCTACCAAGTCGCCTTCTTCAAGGTCTATGGGAATATTCTTGCCAATCTTAGTTACTAGTATTTGATTACTACCTCTAATCCGTTTAGTCTTTATGTTGAAATCAGATATTGGGTTGGCGCTCCTGCGACCGTTGAATCTTCGGTCGTAATTAATGCCCACCTTTGAAAGGTATTCTTGAACGGGTAATGGTTCTCTTCCTGTAACATAATCGTCAAAAAATTGAGACAAAGCTGGGTGAACGAGGTTTACAAATTCATCAATAATTTCGTCGTCTCTAAAGCTTTTTAAGGGACCATATTTATCTCTTAGTTCTAGTATAATGTCATGCAGGTCTTTTGCTCCATTGGTCAATTCCATGATGCGAATATCAAGCAATGCACCCATAAGAGCGCCGCGCTGATAGACCTGGTTGTATTGTCTCTTATACGGGTTTTGCAGGACATTCTCACTCATCTCTGTAAAAGACATCTTCTTGGTGGGATACTTTTCAGCTGATTTTATTTTTCCTTTGAGTACGCTTCTTACATATTCGTCTTTGGTAATTACGCCACCTTTCACTTGACTGATCCCAGCAAAGTATTCTGTGATTCCCTCGTAAAGCCAAAGGTGTTTACTCATCTTAGGGTTGATATAATTAAAATCTCCTATTTCTTCGCTGTGCAATCCAAGTGGGGTAAGAATATGGAAAAACTCGTGGATACATACATCCGCCATTCCATCTAGAACGGAAGTTCCTCCAAAATCAGGGAGGTAATACACCGAACTATTTCCGTGTTCTAACGCACCAAACCCTTTTCCGCCTAATTCACGAATTGCTTTGAAAATAGTCCGGAGTTTAATTTCTGTACCGTTGAAAAGACCTTCAAATTCCGTGTGGTCTTTGATGTAAAAAATGAAGGCATAATTATCTACTGGAAGATCGCCTTGAAGGAAGTCTTCTATAGCCTTCATGCTAGTTTCTACTTGATTGTATATGCTGCTAGAAAGCGCTCTGCCGTTTTCGGTGAATACGCCAATAGTTACCTTGGCATCACCAAGCTCGAATGAGGTGGTGTCTGGTTCACAGACCATTACCGGACAATCCAAGAAGTGATGATAGTTTCTGGCAATGAAATTTTGGGTGGTACCGTAAGTGTAGCTTTCCATTGCACTAATGCCATACATGTTAGCGTTCTTATTGACTTCAAGTGCCACCGGTAAGTCCTCTAAACCTTCAAAAAAACCAAAATAACCAGCTGCATTGAGCAAAAAGTTTTGTCGTTCTTGGTTGTTGGTGCCAGCAGGTTCAAAAACTTTATTCTTTCGAATTTTGGCGTCGAAGCTATCCTCTGCCCAATATTCAATTTTAACGGGTTTTCCTTTTATGGTATAGCTATTCTTTGTTTTTGTTGTTTTTAGTTTTGTGCCTGAAGCATCGAAGGCTTTGAACTCATGTATAAATCTTCCGTAATCTAAAGTGGCATAGGTTCCCGGTATAGTGGCAGGAAAGTGGAATGTGTATTTGTTATTTTCTGCGTCAGCAAGACCTACTAGCTTGGCGTTCAGTGATACTTTTACTCTATCATCAACTACATTGGTCAAATCAATGCTGTAAGCATGGGACCCTGTTTTTTGGCCGAATAATCCTACACAAATTATTAGGGACAGGCCGAGGAAATGAATCTTCATAATGGGTAATCGTATGGTAACGAAGATAAGGGTTGAAATTTCACGAAGGTGCCAGGTATAAAAAAAGAAACCCCCACCGAAGCCGCGGTGGGGGTTCCAAACACTCTGAAACGTATGATTAAGCCGCTTCTTCTTTCGAGCTTACAGCAAGAGAGTAGATAACTAGACCAAATCCGATTTTGTTGACAGCATCACCAATGTTGTAAACAACATCCATGTATGCCGAAGCAGCAGCAGGATCAGAAACCAACTGCATTCCGAATAAACCTCCTGGAGTACCTAATATGTATCCAAGTGGGTAAATTGCCCAACCTACTAAAACGAACCAGAAAAGAACTTTTACTGCTTTCGCAACCGCAGGACCTGCATTTTGCGCCAATTGGGCAACTTCGCCTTTCCACACTAAGAATACAATGTAGAAGTAAGCTGCTCCAGATAGAACGCCCCACATAACAGATTGCTCACGGTAAATGGTTTCACCGAAGTATCCTGTTACAAGCATTACAACAGATGCAAAAATCAACTTCCAAAGAAGACTCATTTTAGCACCCGCTTTTTTAGTGATTAAGTAGAACTCAACACACATTAACGGAACGGTGAGTGTCCAGTCCACATAACGGAAAAAAGTTGGAGACTCTCCAGTTTCGAAGTGGTAACTTCTCATGTAGTAGTAGTGAACGAACGCAATGAACGTAATCAAACCACTTACTAATAAAGAAGTGCGCCATTTCTTATCTACGTTCCACATTTCAAAGAAGAAGAACACAGATGCAGCCATCATAGCCATACAACCTACGAAGAACGTAAAGGAAGTAACAGTTGTGATGTCAGTGTAGGCAGTAAGATCTACTGCCGAGCCGCTAGCCGATACGCTAGCCAATAAAGTTGTCAGTGACATGGTGTATAATTATTAAAGGTTATAACTACCACTTAACTACGTTGATTAAATAATGTTCACAGTTGTTTCAAAAAAGTATTAAAAACTTAAACAAATACTGAAAACCAAAGCATTAAGATGGCATTGAATTAAAATTAATGATAATAAGAGAACAAAAACAAAAAAAATATGTCATTATTATTAAAGGTCATTAATACATTTTATACAAGACATGTATAGTTTCGGACTTATAGGCTTAGGTGCTGCCAACTCATTGCTTTTGCTGAGAATGGAAAAAGAAGGTTTGCTGGAGGATACAGCAGGAATTGTCTTTGACCACACGTTCAAGGCAGTTAATGACAAAACCTATTGTTTTTGGGCGCATCCAGATGAGGAGATTATACAAGACCTAAAAACAGAAATCAAACACAGTTGGTCTCAAGTCGTATCGGGTGATAAATATGAAACCCTTAAAGGTCTCCGGTATTATATGGTGGAAAGTTTAGCACTTTATAATCGGACCCGGGATTTGTTAGACCGTTATCCAAATATTAAGGTATTCCAAGAAAAGGTTACAGATGTCATAGATCATTCTGTGTACATTGACTTACTCACCAAAAACGCCTCACATCAAGTATTAAAAGTTTTTGACAGTAGACCACCGGTAATCAATGAAGTTATTGGCCAAACCGTATGGCAAAGCTTTCAGGGCTGGAAAGTTGAGTTTGACAATCCTATATTTCGGCCAGAAACCATGCGTCTTATGGACTTTAATATCCCACAAAATGGATTTACACAGTTCATGTATCAATTGCCAACTAGCGAAACGGAGGCTTTGATTGAAATGACAAGGTTTGGTAAGGAATTACTGCCAGAAGATTTGGCAAAAGACCAACTGCGGAATTACCTGTTAACATTCAACGAATCCTATCGCATTCATGATATTGAAAATGGCGTCCTTCCAATGTCTCAGAATGCAGAGCAATATCACCGCAGTTCTAAAGTGATTTCAACCGGTTCGCGTGCGGGGAAGTTAAAATCAACCACCGGATATGCCTTTAAAAACATGTATGCCCATGCTAAAGAATTGGTGCTTAATGAAGCATTGAATAAAACTACGAACGCATGGTTTGGACTTCCGTCAAGAGGAGGTGGAAGGTTCGCATACTATGATTTTCTTCTTCTCTTTATCATGAAGTTTCGCCCACAATGGGGTAAATCTATTTTTACAAGGCTGTTTAGAGTCATGCCAACAGAAGAGGTTTTTAATTTTCTTGATGAAAAAAGCCGAGTTGGTTGGGAAATACGGATGTTCTTAAAGTTGAACAAGCTTAAATTCCTTTGGAGTGTTTTATTTTCTTCTTTGGCATTTATGTCAAGTAAGCCACAGCGCTGGCTGCCCATAGTATTTTCTCTAATGGCTATACTTATAGACAGAGTCTCCCCTGGTTTTGGTTCAAACCTTGGAATAGGGTTGCTCATTTTGTCTCTCTTTATTGTTGGCATACCGCATGGCGCCTTGGACGGCTATTCACACAACAGAAAGCTTAAACTTCCTGCATTTGTTGCACGATACTTAGGCATCATGGCACTTGTGGTTCTTCTTTGGTTGGCGAGCCCAGTCTTTGGACTTGTATTCTTCCTTCTCTACAGTGCTTGGCATTTTGGTGAAACTGACTTGATAGAATGGAAGCGCTCCAATACAGCTTTGTCCGTGCTGTGGGGGTTCATATTGCTTGGAGTTATTCTACTATCACATTTAAGTGAGGTAAATGAACTTATGCTTTATATGAATATTTCCCAGTGGCCTATTGAGCAAAACACGGCAAATTCCATTGTTCAACTTTTCTTTTTTCTTGGGGCTATATTGTCTTTTTGGTTTCGCTCTGCAGCATGGGGCCTATCTTTAATTGCTCTTGCCTTAGGCACTCAATTACCACTTGTATTGAGCTTTGGAACCTACTTTATTCTGCAGCATAGCCTAACTGGATGGAATCATTTGAAAAATTCGGAAGGATGGTCGCATAGCGGCATGTTCATTAAAGCACTGCCATTTACTGCAGCAGCAATCGTGATATTTTTGGTGTTCTTTCAGTTTGATAGAACATCTCTGTGGCAATGGTCTAGCTACTTTTTGATTTTTCTTAGTGCGCTCAGTCTGCCACACATCTACTTTATGTCTAAACTATATAATGACGTTTAGACCGACTTTTTTCTTAAGGTGAGGTGCGTTATTTCTGGCCAAATGCCCACTCTTCCTGGAAATGCAAGGAAACCGAATCCTCTGTTTACATGTAAAACTTGACCGTCTAATTCAGGATAAAGACCTGCCCATTTGGGGTATTTAAATTTAACTGGTGACCACTTTATCCATCCTGGGATTTCAATTCCGAACTGCATCCCGTGCGTGTGTCCACTAAGTGTTAAGTGGACTTTTTTGTGGTGTTGCTTTATTTCAGCATCAAAGTGTGAGGGATCATGACTCAACATTACGGTAAAGGAATCCTCAGGAATTCCAGTTAAGGCAGTCTCTAAATCTCCATATTGAGGAAAAGGTGGTAGACCCCAATTCTCTACACCGGCAAGATAAATGCGTTGTCCGTTCCGTTCAAAGAACCGGCTTTCATTTAACAAAAGATCCATACCCATTTCTTGATGTATTTCCTTTAAACGGTTGAGATTATCTACCTTGTCTTGTGCGGTTGGAAAACGCCAATAATCCCCATAATCGTGATTACCAAGAATTGAAAAGACTCCATTTTTACCGGTCAATTTCTTAAAGGTATCAATCCAAGGTTCTGCTTCACTCGCTAGATTATTAACCATATCTCCAGTGAACATAACGGCATCAGCGCCCAGCTCATTCACCATGTTTACTCCGTATTCTACTTTATCCTTATTGTCAAATGAGCCGCTGTGGATATCAGATATCTGTGCAATGGTAAAGCCATCGAATGCTTCAGGAAGGTCTTCAAATTCAAGAGTATGGCTAATCACTCTGTAGCGATACCGGCCTTTCCATATACCGTCCAAAATACCAAGGAACGGAATCACTGCCAAACCAAGAGCTAACTGAGATATAAAAACTCGGCGCTCTGGTAAAACATTTGGTTGGACCGTAAATATGCGAAATAGAAATTGGCTTAAGCGCGAAACATCTTCCAAGAGAAGGGGTATAATTGCTACTATTTTGGGTACCGCAATCAAAATACTTGCACCCACAAGTAGCCCAACATATTTGTAGTCTACTTTTCCAGAACTCATGAGCAAGGAAATCACTATGCTCAGTATGAGGTAAACTAGTGTAACACCCCAATAAATCCATGGTGTAGCTGTTGAACGGAAGACGGTTTTGAAGGCTTGATAGGCATAGATGTCAATAACAAGAACAAATCCCAGGGTAAAGAGGATTCTAAAGATCATAATATCTGAATGTATACTTAGTAGCAACGCCATGAAGAGCGTATTGTTTTCAAACGCAAAACTCGTTATTTAGGGCTGAAGTAGCTAACTTCCCATTCCAATTTTTGTTTCTATGACCCAAGATTCTACTGCCGCCGACAAAAAACTGTTTTTACTAGACGCATACGCGTTAATATTCCGCGCATATTTCGCATTTGCTAAGAACCCAAGAATCACTTCCGGCGGATTAGATACCTCTGCCGTATATGGGTTTACTAGTGCTTTACTTGATTTGTTAAGTAAAGAAAACCCTACACATATAGCCGTTTGTTTTGATCTACCAGAACCTACAGAGCGGCATGAAATTTTTCCAGAATACAAAGCGAACCGAGACGCAACGCCAGAGGCGATTAAGCTCGCAGTTCCCTTTATCCATAGAATTTTAGAAGCTTTTAAAATTCCTGCCCTTGGTGTACCGGGATTTGAGGCAGATGATGTAATTGGGACCCTAGCAAAGAAGGCGGAGAAAGAGGGCTTTACCACCTTCATGATGACTCCGGATAAGGATTTTGGTCAATTGGTTAGTCCAAACATTTTCATGTATCGACCCGCAAGGGGCGGGAATCCTCCTGAAGTTTGGGGTGAAGCAGAGGTTTGTGAAAAGTTTGATCTTGATAATGTGCAGCAGGTTATTGACTATTTAGGAATGATGGGAGATGCCGTTGATAATATTCCCGGTTTACCTGGTGTTGGTGCAAAGACGGCAAGTAAACTTCTTAAGCAATACGGTTCATTGGAAGAAACGCTGGCAAACGCCGATGAAATAAAAGGTAAGTTAGGTGAGAAGATTCGCGATAATGCCGAATTGGGTATTCTTTCAAAGCGATTGGCTCGAATAATTACAGAGGTTCCCATTGAATTGGCTTCAGAAACTTTAACGAGAGATGCTTGGGACCAAGACGCTCTAATGGATGTTTTTGAAGAACTCGAATTTAGAACGCTTGCGCGACGTTTAGGTATAGAACGCTCTAATGAAAAACCTACCGATGCCGCGCCTAAGGCGACTAAAAAAGTAAATTTGACCTCTAATGATCAAATGAGTTTGTTTGGCGGTGACGATACACCGTCTGAGTCCACAGTTTCATTGAGCTCAAGAAATTCTATTGCCAATTCTGATTACTTCTATCAAATGGTAGAAACCTTGGGTGAGGCTAGACAGTTAGCTTTTTTATTAGCGGAAAAATCATCCGTAGCTTTTGATACGGAAACGACTTCCTTAGAAGTCTTAGACGCTGAAGTAGTGGGTATGAGCTTCTCATATGCTGCTGGCAAGGCCTACTATGTCCACGTACCTCAAGAACGAAATAAGGCCATGGAGTGGATTCATGCTTTTAAACCGTTTTGGGAGAGCGAGGAGACAGAAAAAATTGGACAAAACATCAAATATGACATTAGTGTGTTGCTCAATTATGATGTGCAAATCAAAGGGCCGCTATTTGATACGATGATTGCGCATTACCTCATACAGCCGGACATGCGTCATAACATGGATATTCTTGCGGAAACTTATTTGAACTATGAGACTATCTCTATTGAGACTCTACTAGGAAAAAAAGGAAAGAATCAAAAAAATATGCGTGACATTGCCCCTAAGGAGGTTTTGAATTATGCGGCAGAAGATGCGGATATCACGTTTCAATTGAAAGGAGTTTTTGAGCCTAAATTGGTTGAAACAGGAGTAGAAAAGGTGTTTAAGAATATAGAAATGCCCCTTGTCCCGGTATTGGCACGGATGGAGCGTGAAGGGATTAAAATAGATGTTCATTCCTTAAGAAGCTATAGCGGGGAGTTGGGTGAAACCATCATCAGGCTTGAAAGAGAAATCATTGAATTGGCCGGTCGCCCTTTTAATGTTGGGTCACCTCGCCAATTGGGAGAAGTTCTTTTTGATGATCTGAAACTATCGGATAAACCCAAAAAAACAAAGACAGGACAGTATGCAACATCTGAGGCCATATTGGAAGGGTTACGTAAAAAACATCCAATTATTGAGAGCATTTTGAACTTTAGAGAATTGAAAAAACTAAAGAGCACATATGTGGATGCATTGCCAGAATTGGTGCATAAAAAAACAGGAAGAGTACATACTAGCTTTAATCAAACCGTAGCGGCTACGGGCAGATTGAGTTCAACCAATCCAAATCTTCAAAACATCCCCATTCGGACACAGAACGGTAGAAAGGTTCGAGCCATGTTCGTTCCTGCAGACGAAAATCATGTCTTGATGGCTGCGGATTATAGTCAGATAGAACTTCGGGTAATTGCTGCCTTAGCAGAAGACGAGGCCATGATAAGCGCCTTTAAAAACGGCGAGGACATTCATAAAGCAACTGCTGCAAAAGTATTTGAAGTACCGCCAGAAGAGGTAAGTCGCGAACAGCGATCTAATGCGAAGACGGTCAACTTTGGAATAGTCTACGGAGTGAGTGCCTTTGGTTTGAGTCAGCAAACAGACATGAGTAGAAAAGAGGCAAAGGCTGCAATTGATGGCTATTTTAGAACGTATCCCGGTATTAAAGAATACATGGATAAGCAAGTGAGTATTGCTAGAGACAAAGGGTATGTTGAGACTATAACGGGAAGGCGTCGTTACCTCAAAGATATTGAGAGTAGAAACGCTGTGGTACGCGGCCACAGTGAAAGGAATGCTGTAAATGCCCCTATTCAAGGCTCTGCTGCGGATATTATTAAGCTTGCAATGATAGAGTTGGATCGATCTATGCGCCATGCCAAAATGAAATCTAAGATGCTTTTACAAGTTCATGATGAATTGGTTTTTGATGCTCGTTTAGATGAATTAGACGCGCTTAAGGCAATGGTTATAGAGAAAATGGAAGCAGCTGTTGCTCTTTCAGTCCCCATGGTGGCAGAGGTAGGAACGGGTAACAATTGGCTTGAAGCACATTAAATAAAGTGCGAATTTCACTCTTTTGGTAGCAGGTGAATGTCTACTTTCGCCGTCTCTTAAGAGGGATTACCTCTTTTGTGGAATTCTTGGATAAATACTAAAAAGTAATTATTTAAGGTTATAACTAGAAATCCCGGGTTAAAAGCTAACACGGGATTTTTGTTAAATAGTATGAACCATATGAACTTTTTGTTCTAATTGTTGTAATTATGCAACAGTTGTTTAAACAATTCTAGTTCACCGTGCCCTCAAGTATTACAAATCTAGCTCCCTTTTTATTGAATAAAGCGCACAAAAGCATTCGCTGTGCCTTGATTGATGAATTAAATCTAAAGGGTGTACTCTTGAGCAGTTTATCCTTGCCAATTTTTGGAAAAATGATGATTGAGTCGGGAAAAATTGCTCAATCCGAACTGCAGGATTTTTTAGAATTGGACCGTCATCGTGTAAGCAGGCTGGTTCGAGATCTAGAGGTTGCTCAATACATTAATATTGAGATTAATCCCAGTAACAAAAGGGAAAACATTTTAGTATTTACTGAAACAGGCAAAGAACTTGCGGTTTTAATTGAGCTAACCGCAAATGAAATCATTGAAAAGGCTTACCAAGGTATATCCAAAGAGGCACGCTTGATTACCGAGCAAACTTTAAAACAAATCACAAAAAACCTAAATACAGAATACAATGAAGTGGGTTAAAAATGTCATAATCGCCGCTGCAATACTTGCAGCTGGACTATTGATTTCAAAGACTTTAGGCAGCATGTCTACAAAAGAAGAGATTCAAGAAGATTTGCAAAAGCTTCAAGTCACTGTCTTTTCTGCAGATCTAGATACCATAGAGCTACCGTTGACTATTTACGGTAAGCTTAATGCTGCTCAACGAACGGATTTGTTAGCAGAAGTTAGCGGAACGTTTAAAAGTGGAAAGCACCCCTTTGAAGAAGGCACATCGTTCCTGCAAGGTGAAACCATCATTGGTTTAGATGATAGTGAAGCCCGAGCAAATACTATGAGCGTCAAAGGAAATTTCATCAATGCGCTCTTGGCTATTCTTCCAGATTTGGCACAGGACTATCCTTTGGACTATGATAGATTCAAAGCATATTACGATCAATGTAATCTGCAAAGTGCATTGAATCCGCTCCCACAGGCGGAAGGTAAATTGGAGAAGTTCTTGATTGCGCGCGGAATACAAGGAGCATATTTTCAGAGTAAAAGTGCTGAAGAAAGGCTATCAAAATTCAGTATCAAAGCTCCGTTCAACGGTGTGGTAGCCAATGTCAATGTGAAGCCAGGAAACCTCATTAGCCCAGGACGTCCACTCGGAACCTTTATTAACATGAATACATACGAATTAAGAAGCGCTGTAAGTTTGGGTTATGCAGACCAATTGGTTATTGGTCAAAAAGTAACATTTACCTCTCCTGATGTTAGTGGAAGCTGGTCTGGCAAAATTACCAGAATTGCGCCAGTGGTGGATGGTGCATCTCAAAGTGTAAGTGTAGTAGTCACTCTACAGGGCAACAAACTTCGTGAAGGCATGTATTTGACAGGTCAAATAAAAGGAGTAGAGGTTATGAATGCACTTAGGTTACCTGCATCAATGGTTTTTGATAATTCATACGTTTTCGCTATTGAAAGAGATAGCGTGCTTGCCAAGGTTTCTGTTGAAGTAGTTGAATGGTTAGATAATGAAGTAATTGTACGAGGCATTGGCCCAGGTACAATGTTGGTAAACGAACCTAGTCTGAAGGCGGCCTCTGGACTTGTTGTTACTCCGGTGAAATAAAGATCCAATGAAGAGATTAATTGAATTTTTCATAAAGTACCCCGTAGGCGTTGATGCCTTACTTATTGGTTTCTTTTTCTTTGGTTGGATCAGCTTTGGAAAGCTCAATACCACCTTCTTTCCTCTCGTGGAAAGTAGAGACATAACGATTACTGCGGTATATCCTGGTGCATCTCCTGAAGAAATTGAGGAAGGCGTTGTAAATAAGATTGAACAGAATCTAAAAGGTCTAACGGGAGTTGAGCAATACACCTCAACATCCAATGAAAATCGTGCGTCTATCAATGTTAAGGTCATTAAGGGATACAATCCGGACCTTGTATTGGAGGATGTTAAAAATGCTGTTCAGAGTGTGGCATCTTTCCCCACTGGTTTAGAGCCAATTCGAGTGGCCAAAAGAGAGAATAGAACTTTAGCCATAAGCATGGCTTTAACTGGTGAGGGTGTTGACTTGCTTTCTCTCAAACAAGAGGGCAGAAAAATTGAGCAAGAACTTCGCTTGCAAGAAGGAATATCCAAGGTCTCTCTCAGTGGCTTCCCCAATGAAGAGATTGAAATAGCACTGGC